>Ga0207430_10055_pt1 | contig 62208 bp, 61 predicted proteins | sample YelNatsi3bottle8_FD_187544 | JGI IMG/M metagenome (GOLD analysis project Ga0207430, IMG submission 187544) | Hot spring thermophilic microbial communities from Obsidian Pool, Yellowstone National Park, USA - site 3 bottle 8 (SPAdes) (version 2) | ecosystem: Environmental > Aquatic > Thermal...
GTTTTTGCGTAGTGAAGCATCTTTGGAAAACGCACAATGGTAATATCAAACGCGTTCTTTCGCACTTACACTCTTTCATCACTACAAGTTAACACTATCTCGCGTCAACTGACGTATTCGACGACCTTGTCGCCGACTCTGTATTGGATGAATGTGAAGACCAGAATTACCAAGAACAGCAGATATGCCGCCGCACTTGCGATACCCATCCTTTGTTGACGATAGAACAAATCGAAGACGTAATAAACCATCGTCATACCACTGTTTCCGTATGGTCCAGGCAATCCATCGTACAAAGTGAAGACCTCTTGGAAGACCTTAAACGCACCTATGACAGAAACTATCAACAGGAAGAATGTTGTTGGCGAGAGCAGTGGCCAAGTAATTTTCAAGAACTTTTGCATACTGTTTGCCCCATCAACTTCCGCAGCTTCATAATAGAACGTATCGATATTCTGTAAACCAGCCAAAAAAATCATGGCATTGTATCCGACTTGTCGCCATATTGAGACTATACTAACCGTTGGTATTGTCCATTTCGCATCCTTTAACCACTTTACGGGTTGTAAGCCCATAGAGACAAGTATGTAATTGAGTAACCCCACATCATCATTAAAAATCCATTTCCAGATAAGTGAGACTGCAACAACTGAGGTGACAAATGGTATGAAAAAAACCGTTCTGAAGAAAGCTTTGAACTTCTCTATACTGTTCAAAAGAAGTGCGATAAGCAGAGCCAGACTCAAACCAATAGGAACAGTGAGAATCACGTAGTAAGTAGTGTTCATTAAAGCTTTAAAGAACAAATTCTTCTCTGACGCATCGATGAGAAAATCAACAATTCCATAGCTTTGACCATTAACCCCCCCTGTGAATCTAAATTCAAAAAGAACATAAGTAACAAGCCATATGGCAAAGCCAAGCCATGCGTGGTCTGATAGCAAATTAGAACTAACTATCTTACTGCGCCAGACCCAAGCAAGAAGTCCAGCTGAGACTACAAGAAAAATCAACAATTTACCCATATTAAGATTAGCCATTGAAATTCCATAAGCAACAAGCAATATTCCATACACAGCAACGAAAATCACTTTTTTCCAGTCCAGTTTCCTTTTTCCCAACATCTCAGCTATAGTAAATATTACCAGTAACAACAGGACAGATAATAAAATGTAAAGCGCACTGTAAATCAACCCTTTGTAAAATGGGAACTTCACCGGATAATCGAATTTCAAAATCTCCTTGTAGTTGCCAAGTCCATAAAAGTATGGGTTCTTCATGTTCCTAAAGTCCCACTTAAAAAAGCTTAAGACAAAAGAAAAACCGATGGGCCAGAACGTGAAGATACTTAGCACTATCAGCGAGGGTAGTAAAAATAAATACGCTAACAAACTCTCCCTAACACGGCTTGGTTTCATACGCACCATCAAACTCCACCCCTCAAATATCTAAATTTAGCATTAGAGAATGTACGCAGCTGCGTTTTCGTCTTCCACTATACTTCCAAGCTTTTTGGTAACGTAGTCTTTGTCTATGACTATCCTCTTTTCTATTTCAGGTGCTTCAAACATGATATCTTCCAAAAGCTTTTCAACTACCGTGTAAAGCCTTCTTGCTCCTATATTCTCCATCTTCTCGTTCAGTTTGTATGCTATCTTTGCAATCTCCCTTATTGCATCGTCTGTAAAATCGAGCTCTACTCCTTCCGTATAAAGAAGCGCTTTATATTGTTTTAATAGAGCGTTTTCTGGCTCTGTGAGTATTCTTACGAAATCCTCTTCCTTGAGAGGTTCCAGTTCTACCCTTATCGGGAACCTACCCTGAAGTTCAGGAATCAAATCGGAAGGTTTGGACATATGAAACGCACCAGCACCTATGAAAAGAATGTAATCCGTTCTAACTGGTCCGTACCTTGTTGTAACAGTTGTTCCCTCAACAATTGGAAGTAAGTCTCTTTGAACCCCTTGCCTTGATACATCTGGTCCGTGTCCTTGTCCTGTTGCCGCTATCTTATCAAGTTCGTCGATGAATATGATTCCTCTTTCTTGCGCCAACGTGAGTGCTTTTTGAATGACCTCATCCATATCGATGAGTTTTTCGGATTCTATAGGGGTGAGTATTCTTCTTGCTTCTGAAATCTTCATTCTTCTCTTTTTCTTCTGCTTTGGTAGTATGTTTCCAAGAATCTGAGAAAAATCGATACCCATGTCCTCCATATCCGGCATGCCGATAAACCCAACACCTGGCTGGCTGACCTCAACGTCTATTTCTATTTCCATGTCTTCCAATTCACCATTTCTAAGCTTTTCCCTTAATTCTGCTCGCTTTCTGCGAATATCAACTTCTTCCGGTTGTTCTTGCTGACCTTGGAATGCCGCTTGAAAACCGAATATATTTGCAAAGGGTATATTTTGTTTTTTACTCGGAACCAAAGCTTCCAATATCCGCTCCTCAACCAAATCCTTCACCTTTGGTTCAACTTCTTTTATCTTTTCCTGTTTGACCATATTGACAGCTATTTCGACCAAATCCCTTATCATTGAATCTACGTTCTTACCAACGTAACCAACTTCCGTGAACTTTGTCGCTTCGACTTTTAAAAACGGTGAACCAGATAGCTGTGCTAACCTTCTTGCAATCTCTGTCTTACCAACACCTGTTGGTCCTATGAGCAAGATATTTTTTGGTATTACTTCCTTTCTCCATTCTTCAGGTAACCTTTGTCTTCTAATTCTGTTTCTTATTGCTATAGCAACTGCCTTTTTTGCTTCATACTGTCCTATGATGTACTTATCAAGTTCTGCAACGATTTGGCGAGGCGTCAGATTGTCAAAACTTGTCTGATTTGAAAAGTTGCTCATTGAATGCACCTCCAATGATAGTGATTAAACATAAATGTTTTGTAGTTCAACTTGCAATTCCTCTTCAGGGGTTACATACGCAAGTGACCATTGACCTGAAATCATCTTTTCGAAAACTCGCTCCACGTCTTTCTCACTTACTGCCCTTACACGTTCTATAATTTCATCTATACTCTTAACTGGAATGTCATTTGCCAAATACTGGGTGTAAAGTGAGATAAGTGATGACGTGCTCTCAGTCAAAAGTTCAAGATATCCAAGTAAACGCTTTTTCCCATAGTCAAAAACCTTCTTCGTGAGTTTGAAATTCTTAAAGAGTGAGTAGAGTTCATCAACTAGTTTTAGAACATTCTCAAAAGAAGTCGCTGCATATATCAAGAAAACTCCCCATTCTTTGCCCTGCAAATGCGATACGCTAATATCATAAACAAGAGCCTTTCTTTCTCTGATTTGTTCAAACAAAACAGAACTCATACCGCTACCAAGTAATGTCTTAAGAACCATCGATGCGTAAATATTCTCCTCATCGACCAATGGTATCCCATCGTGAGCAAATAGAAGATGAACTTGCTGCGTTTCTTTGAATTTGTCACAAACAATACCTGTTTTGAGCTTGGAACTTTGCTTTGCTGTCTTAAAGCCTTCTACTAAATTCATCCCTTTAACAACTTTTAAATCCTTTTCGTTAACATGACCAGCAATGACAAGTTTCACATTGTACGGTGAATACATCTCCGCGTGAAACTGTTCCAAGTCTTCCTTTTTGATGTTCTTTATCGTTTCTTCCGTTCCTATTATAGATTTAGAATGCGGACCATCGATGAGTTCTTCAAAAAATTTGTTAAACAACCTCTGTTCTGGTATTTCCAAGTCGGAGTAGTATTCCTGAAGGATTATCTTTCTTTCAAGTTCAACGTTTCTCTCTGTGAACTCCGGTTCAAAAACAATTTCCCTTAGTATATTGAATGCGGTTTTGAAAAATGAAGAAGGAACCTTTGCATAATAAACCGTATCCTCTTTGTCAGTCCAGGCATTTAACAGTCCGCCAACCTGCTCTATGGGAAATTTTATTTCTTTTAATGTTCTTTTCTTTGTCTTACGGAAGACCGTATGTTCTATAAAATGGGAAATTCCGAGTAAATGGTCCGGTTCATAGACCGGACCACTTCCAACAATAAAAGCAATTGTCGCTGACCTAACACCTGGTATTTCGTAATAGTAGATATTTTCTCCGAGTTTAACCATATGCTTATTCTTCAACCCTCCTAAGTTGGAACCTTCCAATCTCGTCTATGCTTATAACTTCTACTTTCACCCTATCTCCAACTTTGAAAGATGTAGGCTTCACATTCCCTAATTTAGAGGCATGCGCCAAACCTATCTTACCTGGTGCGATTTCTACGAAGATGCCGTAGTTCTCAACTCTTGTTATCTTACCATCGTAAATATCCCCAATCGAGATATCACGGAACATATTTTGGATGTAATCAATTGCTCCCTGCACCTTTTCTGGATCCACACCGCTGACTGTGACCTTTCCTGTTTCATCATCTATAGATATCTCAACATCGAACATCTTTATAATGGACTTAATCACCTTTCCACCAGGTCCTATAAGTTCACCACTCCTGGTTGGGTCAATGTAGAACCATTTAATCCTTGGTGCATAAGGTGAGAGTTCTTTTCGTGGTTCAGAAATCGTCTCGTATAGCTTATCAAGTATGAACATCCTCGCCTCTTTTGCTTGGTAAAGTGCTGCTCTAAGTAAGTCTTCGCTAACGCCGGAAACCTTACAGTCCATTTGGAATGCCGTTATTCCATCTCTTGTTCCTGCGACCTTGAAGTCCATATCACCCCAGTGGTCCTCAAGCCCTATAATATCTGTTAATATGACCGATTTATCTCCTTCAAGAATCAAACCCATCGCAACACCTGCAACGTGCTTTTTGATAGGAACTCCGGCATCCATCAAGGCAAGCGAAGCGGAACATACTGTTGCCATCGACGAGGAGCCGTTGGATTCAAGGATTTCCGAAACAACCCTTATAACGTACGGAAATTCGTCTTCCGAAGGTATAACAGCTTTAACCGCCCTTTCTGCAAGGTGCCCGTGACCTATTTCTCTTCTGCTCAATCTCAACGGTTTCACTTCACCTGTGGAAAACGGTGGGAAGTTATAATGCAGCATAAACCTCTTCGTGCCTTCTTCAATCAAAGTGTCAATTATTTGCTCTTCCGCTGGCGAACCGAGTGTCACAATACCAAGGCTTTGGGTCTCACCCCTTGTGAAGAGTGCGGAACCGTGTGTTCTTGGAAGTAGCCCTACCTCACAACTGATGGGTCTTATATCCTTTGGTCCTCTTCCATCAGCCCTAAGGCCACGTTCGATTATTATCTTTCTCATAAGCTTTTTGGATAGCTCATCATATTTTTCCTTCAACGGCAGTTTGTATTCTTCTTGTTCTTCCTCGCTTATGTTGTTCTCCTCAAAGAATTTTTGCACGATGCTTTCATAGTATTCATCAGCCAACTCCACACGTTCTTGCTTACCACGTGCGAAAATTCTCTTTTCTAATTCATTCATATCCACATATTCCGCAAATTTTTCAACAAGTTCAACATTGTACTTTGGCTCTGGTAAAGGCATTTTCTCCACATTGAATTCCTTGATAATTTCTTCCTGGAACGCTACAATTTCTTTGATAGCTTCATGGGCAACCATGAGAGCTTGTAGCATCTCATCTTCGGTAACTTCTTTCGCTTCACCTTCGACCATGGTAATCGCGTCTTTTGTACCCGCAACAACGATATCTATTTTACTTCTTTCAAGTTGTTCAACTGTTGGGAAGACAATGAACTGCCCATCCACGTAACCAACCTGGACACCTGCAACAATGCCATCGAACGGTATTTTTGAAATATTTAAAGCCAACGACGCAGCAGATATACCAAGCACATCAGTTGGACAATCCGGGTCTACCGAAAGCACCGTCACAATAACTTGAACTTCATTTCTCAGCGTTTTTGGGAAGAGGGGTCTTATTGGTCTGTCTATAAGTCTTGAGGAAAGTATCCCGCTTTCCGAAGGTTTACCTTCTCGTTTGATAAAACCACCAGGAATCTTACCTGCTGCGTAGAACTTCTCCATATACTCTACTGTTAACGGGACAAAATCGATACCTTCAACTACGTTGTCCGAAACGTTTGCCGTCGCAAGGACAACACTATCACCAAACCTTGCCCAAATTGAACCTGCTGATTGCTTTGCTACCTTTCCGTGTTGAAACACCCACTCCTTTCCAAATAATACCTTTCGCCATTCTCGAACTGACATAGCCACACCTCCGGTTTTTTCTCTATTCATATATTCAATTTTTCTTTCAATCATATTATTTTATCACAGATTTAAAAATTTTTGAATCATAAAACACACCCAAACAAAAGAAAGAAGTCCCGTGAAACCGGAACTTCTTTCTTTGTTGCTCAATTTCAAAGTGTTTTTATTTTATCATACCTTGGAATCCCATAAAAGCAAGTGAAAGCAGAGAAGCTGTTATCAGCGATATCGGAAGATTAAGGAACGGCCTTGGCACATCGTAAAGTTCTAGTCTTTCCCTGATACCTGAAAAGATAACCAGCGCCAGCAAAAATCCAAGACCTGCTCCAAGTGCGTTAAAAATAGCCTCAAAGAAAGTATATTTTGACAAGCTATTCACTATTGCAATACCCAAGATGATACAGTTTGTTGTTATCAAAGGTAGGTAAATACCCAATGCTTCGTAAAGTGTAGGGTTATTCTTTTTCAAGAACGCTTCAACGAACTGAACAAATGTTGCAATAACAAGTATGAAAACTATAGTCCTTAAAAATTCCAATTGGAGTTTTATGAGTAGCAAATCGAGTCCCCAAGAAATAGCGGAAGACACAACCAATACGAATATAACTGCAAGTCCCATTCCAATGGCAGTTGAGGTTTTCTTCGAAACACCTAAGAATGGACAAATCCCTAAGAACCTAACAAACACGTAATTATTGACAAGCATTGCGGATAGCAAAATTAAGAACAATTTCATTTCGCTTCACCCACCCTTTGCTGAGTCTGTTGAACTTGTTGAGTTTGTTGTGATTGTTGTACTTGGGCTACTTTCTTTGCCTTTTCTTGGCGATTAATTGAAATTGCGGCAAAGAGTGCTGCTAAGAGTCCGAGAGTCAGATAAGCACCTGGTGGAAGAATCATAACGAACATATTGAATGCCTTGCCCCAGACTTCGATATCGAAAATCGTCCCGTTCCCAAGAAGTTCCCTTATACTGCCAAGAAGCGTGAGGCTAAGTGTGAAACCGACCCCCATGCCCAAGCCATCAAGCAAAGAATCAACAACTGAGTGTTTGAAAGCGTATGCTTCCGCCCGTCCCATAATGATACAGTTAACGACTATGAGAGGTATGAAAAGCCCCAAGGTTTTCCACAAATCATACGTGAACGCATGCATTACCAAATCCACGATGGTAACAAAAGTTGCAATTACCGTGATGAAGATTGGAATCCTTATCTTTTCTGGCACAGTTTTCCTAATGGCAGATATCACTATATTTGACATAACAAGCACAGCTGTTGCTGCTAATCCCATTCCAAAACCATTTTTTGCACTCGTTGTTGTCGCAAGTGTCGGACACATTCCAAGAACTTGAACGTATGTTGGGTTCTCCTTTATTATCCCCTTAGTGAATTCTGAAATCTTAGAGGCCATTACTTTTCACCCCCGAGATACTTTTCTTTAAGGAACTTGTACATCGCATTTAAGGAATTCACAACCGCCCTTGGAGTGATGGTTGCACCAGTCATCACATCAGATACCTTTACAACCCCTTCTTGTTTTGCCTCTTCTGGATCAATCCCTTGTTTCCCTGCATCCTTATCAACCTTTAATCCATTGCTAAGTCCTGTCTCTGGTATCGGGAAGAACCTCTTCTGCACATTGGGGTCGGCTATTTTCGCGCCAAGTCCCGGGGTTTCTTGCGAGTAATCAAGTACTTTAATAGCTTTTAACGACAATTCACCTGTGGTTTTATCAAGCTTGAATGCTGCCATCGTTACAACGTTTCCGCCGTAACCAACCGCGTAACCGGTTAGCAGATAATACTTTGCACTATCTGTTTCAAACTCATACACAGGAGATATCACTGTTCCTACATTGTCGGTGAACAATACATTACCCATTTCGTTCCTTTTTGAAAACACGATTTTTTTTATCTCATCAATACTCACAATAGCATTCCCGTTCTCATCAGTTAGCAAACTCTCCATGGAAGATATAACGTTCGCAAGTTCCGCTTCAGCTATTCTATCCTTCGTAATTGTGTAAACCAGCCCAAGTGCAATTCCCGCAATTAATGTGTAAACCATCAACGTGATACTCATCTTCAGCATTTCACGCCTATTCTCTTTCATGCTTTTCGCCTCCCAAAAACCCTTGGCTGTGTGTGTCTGTCGATTATGGGCACAAGGGCGTTCATAAGAAGTATTGACAAAGAAACACCTTCCGGATAACCTCCGAAATATCTGATAAGCATCGTTACAACACCACAACCAAGGCCAAATATAGCTTGTCCCTTAAGTGTCATTGGGCTGGTGACCATATCCGTTGCCATGAAGAGAGCACCAAGCATCAACCCACCCGCCAAAACGTGGAAGATAGGTGAACCAAACCTTTCTGGATTGATAGTGTAGAATATCGAGGCGATGAGTAACACGCTACCAATATAGGTAGCTGGAATGACTATCTTAATTCTCCCTCTAAAAACCAAATAGAGGAAACCTATAAACAGAAGAATAGCACTCGTTTCACCTATACAACCACCAACATTTCCAAAAGCCAAATCAAGGTAATTCGTGCTCTCCATAACCTTGCTGAATCCCTGTAATTTCAATATCGCAAGTGGTGTTGCAGTTGTTTGTGCGTCTGTATACCACCCACCGAACGATGCTATTGGCTTATACCATGTTGTCATGAAGGTCGGAAAAGAAACAAGCAAGAATACCCTTGCTGCGAGTGCTGGGTTGAAGATATTCTGACCTAGTCCACCGAATGCGTGCTTCACAATAGCAATAGCGAAGACCACACCTATGAGTAGCACCCACCAAGGTGTTGCCACACTGACGTTCAAAGCGAGCAACAATCCCGTGACTGCAGCACTACCATTTGGGACAAAATTTTTGTCTTTCCTCAAAACTCTCATTATAAAAAATTCAATCAGTTCAGCACTAATCATACCAAGAATAGATAGTACTAATGCGTACAAACCAAAGAAAAATGTAGCTGCAATGGTGGCTGGGGTTAAAGCAATTAACACATCTATCATTATCTTTCTTGTCGAATCTTGCGTTCTTACATGTGGTGCCGATGTTATGAGCAATTTTACATTCTTCATTTCTTACCACCTCGCAGTGTGCGGTAAACTTTCTTTGCGAGCTTTATCGACTTGACGTGTTCAACGTTAGCTGGACAGATGTAAGTACAAGAACCACATTCAATACAATCAAGCAAACCGATAGCTGCCGCCTCATCGTATTTTTTCTTTCTTGCAAGCAAATCAAGCAAATAAGGCTGTAGGTTCATTGGACACACATGGACACAGTAAGAACACCTGATACAGTTCGTACTTTCACGTTTTTGTTCCGGTATAACGGTAATACCGTTATTTCCTTTTAAAAGAGGTGTATCCAAATTTGGAACTGGTATACCCATCATCGGTCCGCCCATTAACACTTTTAATTCGTTGTAACCTTCGGCAAACCCATCTCCCAGTCTTTCAATAATCCACGAAATCGGGGTTCCTATTCTAACCCACCAATTCCCCTTCCTGTTCACACCCTCACCAGTTAGTGTCATTCCACGCTCAACGAGCGGTCTTCCATCTACAACTGCCTGTTTTATCGCAACCATCGTACTGACATTTTGCACAACTACACCAACATCCATTGGTAAACCGCCACTTGGCACTTCCCTGCCAGTAATCGCCTTTATCAATTGTTTTTCAGCACCCTGAGGATATTTTGTTTTCAACGCTGCAACCTTTACCTTCCCTTTCCATTTCCTCTCAAGATGTTCAATGGCATCCTTCTTGTTGTACTCGATGCCTATGTAAACTTCTTTGACACCTAAAATCTTCTTGGTAATCTCAATGCCTTCTAAGAGCTCTTCATCCATCTCAAGCATTACTCTGTGGTCAATAGTAAGATATGGCTCGCACTCCGCTCCGTTTATTATGAGCGTATCAACGGGTTTTGAAGGGTTCAGTTTCACATGTGTCGGGAACATCGCTCCACCAAGTCCAACAACACCTGCTTTTTTGATTTGCTCGATAAGCTCTTCTTTTGTGACCGTTGTCCAATCAAGTTTAGGTAGTAATTCCCACTCATCCTCTCCCGTTCTTTCGATAGTTACAGCTTCGACAGCTATACCGTGGACTGCACTGTTGATTTTTGCTACGTTTGTCACAGTCCCTGTAACAGGAGAGTGCACATAAGCGGAAACAGGACCCTGTGGTTCCCCAATAACCTGCCCTGTTTTTACTTGCTGGCCAACTTCCACAACAACCTTTGCTGGCGCACCTGCGTGTTGTGCCATGAGCACAACAACTTTTTCCGGCAGTGGTGCTTTTTGAATCTTTTCGTGCTCTGTTAACTTCTTTTCAGGTGGATGGACTCCTCCTTTAAACGTTAACAACTTCACTCACCACACCTCCCAGTGAAGGAAATAAAAAATCAATGTCAAAACTTTTTCTTACATTCCGTGGAGAATCTATAAGATACAACAAAAAAGGTAGGTTAAATGAAACCCACTCAATGATATTATATACCCTTTTTGCAAGTTTTTAAAAGAGAATTTTTGTCTAATTTATATGAATTTTCTTAAACCAAATGATAAACAAATCTATCTTCATACTTAAAAACAATGAAATCTCTTTCCAGTACCTGCTTACGTTTTAGTCTTTCTACTTTCGAATAGTCGAAAAATACTCGCAAATTCTTATTCGGCAATATCTTCATACCAGAAACAACATCCAGTGGAATGCCTCGATAATAACCATAGAACTTCAAAAGTGATATATTGTACTTTGGGCTAATGGCCTGAACAGCATTTAATATGGCAGATTTCTCAACATATTGGGCAGGTATATAATCGATGGAAGACAGAACAGGTGGGAATTTTTCTGGCTTTCGGAACTCTACTTTGAATAGCTGTCTTGGAGTTTTTAACCCTAACCCATTAATCGTTAGGTCGTTTCCTAAAACTTCCACGCTTTTCACTTTTGAGATATGTACATCAGGATTTAATATCTCAACGTCCGCTACGTTTAATTCATTAATAGCAAAACGCAAATTCTGTGCTTCATTGAAAACTATCGTGGAACTGTTTGAATTTAGAGAATTTAAACCATCAAATGAACTTACCGTCAGGTTATGCTCGCTCAAGCAAAAACCCTCAATATTTTGTTCTATTGAATCTTTTATGTCTTTAAAAACAAAGTTCTCATTTTCCTGGGGGAAGGAATAATCTTTGTATGGAACATCAAATGAAGAGTGCAAATCATGTATAGCTGGGGCATCGAATTCAAAACCTTCTACCTTTGTTGGAAAAGTCACTTCGATACTGTGAAACACCGTTTCGACCGAAACATCGGGACTTTTGTATTTCAAAAACCCGAGTTCCATCCGCAGTGTTTCAATTATTTCTCTTGCGATTCGCATACGTATTTCAGCGCCTTTTCAACCCTATCAAAAGGTTCCAGGATATCAATCTTGGAGGCGTAATCTAAAATTTTCTGAACAACATTATCATCAACCTTAGCGTTTTCTGGGAATGTAATCCTTATACTCTTGTTGTTGAAATTAACAACCACTTCGTTACCTTCCTTTTTCTCAGAAACAGGCTGTGGCAACAACGTTACCATAACCGTGTTCTTATCAAACAACAAGGTCGGGTCTTGGACAAGTATCACTTCAGGCTTATTCTCCAAGCGCTGAACCAATCCTTTTGCAATGATTTCTGCGTGTAGGTAGTATTCGAGAGAATTCCCATAGATGATTTCCTGGAGTTTCGTAGGTGTGACAGGTTCGGAATATTTGAACTCAACTGGTATACCTAAATCGTTTATAACCAATACTCCTCCAAGATGCTTACCATCTATATTCATTACACTTAAGTAACCAATCATACTCTCACATCCAACAGATGGGCTCCATCCTGCCTGAGAGTTTCTTTTTCATTTCTTTCTTGTTTTTTACCACCTCTTTCCTGAGTTCCGATATATTCACCTTGGCTTCTACCCTCGGTGGCTGTTTTTACATTTTTTTGCTCTGTGCTTTGCACATTGGTTGTACTTCGAAGCTGAGCTTGTGTTTTTCTTTCAACACTTTGGGCACTATGTGCAACAGCTGCTTGCGCAGCGTATTGTTGCAAACTAACCATATGGGAACTGTCATGACTCACCCTTAAAACAATCGTTTGATTTTGAATCCCGCTGATTGGTTCAGCCACGGTCTTCACCTCGAAGTACTCACAAATAAAACTCTATCCTTGTGTATCTTTATTGCCTGTCCTGTCCTTTGAAGATTCCAACTCTTGTTCTCCCTCAAGCATCTTTCTGAGCTTTGAAAGAATTGCGCCGATGATTTGCGAAACCCTGGATTCGGTCACACCAAGCACAGCAGCGATTTCTTTTAAAGATAAGTCGTGCTCAAATCTCAATGAAAGGATAAGTTTTTCTTTCTCGTCTAATTTATTTATCGACTCAACGAGCTGTTCATAAAGTATGGATTTCCAAGCCTTTTCCTTGACATCTTCACTACTTGGAATTTCATAATAATTTGATGGGTCTGCACTTTCCTCATCTACACCAAATAAATATTCATCTAAATTCACATACTGTTTCAACAACAGTTCATTGTAAATTTGTTCAACTTCTTGAACACTCATCCCCAAGATTTCAGCAAGTTCCTCATAGGTGGGCAACCTCTGGTGCTTAGTATAAAACTCAGCAATTTCATTATCCAACTTCTTTATATCCTGCCTCACATTTTTTGGTAAATAATCTAACTTTCTTAGATAATCTATCATAGCACCTTTTATACGTGTGTAAACGTATGTCTTGAACGTAGCTCCATGACGTGGGTCGTATTTATCTACGGCTTGAAGCAGGGCTACAACCCCTTCTTGTATAAGGTCGTCAATTTCTACGTTGTGCGGTAGATTCACCTTCAAATCCCTTGCCAAACGTGTGACAAGTGGCAAATATTCCTTCACAATGGCATCTTTGTTGAGAATCAAATCTCAACAACCTCCACAGAATCTCCTGTTTTGACCTTTCGAATAAGTAATTTTCCATTTTCGATGTCGTATTCTATACTCCTTGCCTTGTTTCCGCCAGTGTCTTCTGCTAACAACTTAACCCCATTCCTCTGCAAAGCAGTCTTAACTGCTTCAACGTTTCTTGCACCTATATCCATTGCCGATTGAAACATCGATGCTCCACCCGCGATTTTTGCTTCCAACCTTGAACGTGAGGCTCCCATTTTTACTAATTCTTCGACAACCAAGCTAACACCCGTATCGGCGAATTTACCAGGCGTATTCGTTGGTCTACCCCCACTATCTGGAAGCATCACATGGACCATTCCACCCACTTTGGCAACAGGGTCACGAATACAGACTCCCACACAAGACCCAAGACCCAAGGTAACTAAAATTGCAGGATTTTTTTCAACTGCCCATTCTCCGATTCCGATAATGACTTTTTTCTTCATATTGTCACATCCCCAACGCCTTTAGAAGTTTCTCAAGAGAATCTACAGAAGGTACTAACAGTAAGTAGCCTTGGAGTGCTTCTTCTAACCCTTCTATCTCTATAATGGTTTCAACAAGAAGTATATTTTCCTCACCTGCCAACGCAAGTGGTATCGAGATCTCAGAGATTATAGCACTTATCATGTCAACTATTAACTCTGGTGGTTCCGGATTAATGAAAAGATTCGTAAACCCAGCAAGTGCTGTTATATAGGAACCGCACATAATATTACCAATCTCTTTCATCATTGAAGACGTAAATTCGTCCATCTCCGTTATGTCAGTTATTTCCATCCCGGTAAGCACTCTGGCAAGTGTTTTAACAGTTTTCGGGTCAAAGACCAAAAGTATCTCACCAGTCATGTCTTCTTTGAGTTCCATTTTCACTGAGCAAACCACTTCCTCAGGATTTTCGAAAAGAAAGGGTATTTTAGAAATAGGTATCACCTTTACCTGAGGGACTGAAATTTCCACTTTTTTGTCAAGCATCATGGAAAGTGCTGTAGCTGCATTACCAGTGCCTATATTCCCTACTTCTTTAATTGCATCCAGTTGAGCTTCGTTGAGTTTTTCTAACATAATCTTTCCTCCCTTCGAATCTACTTCTTATTTGACGGCCTTCATCTTAATTTCTTTTTGGAATATAAACCTTACAAGTGCTTTTTCCAAAGCGGGTGGTACGTCGAGGAACTGTACACCGTACATAAATCCCTCCTCTATTTGCTCGTCTTGTCGTACAATCTTAGATTTCTGTTTGTTTAACGAAAGCTCGTTGTCAAGCTTTAAATCGATATATATTATATCACCCATTTTCAAATATTTTTTCGTCACCATCAGCATTCCACCTGCACTAATGTTGCGTGTGGTAAATGCGTAGGACTCTGCATCTGGTTCATCAGAGAGATAAAATCTTCCTTCCAGGTAAAGGGGTATCCTAACAAACTTTCTTCTTTCCGTTTTGCGAACGGTTTCAGGAAAAGGAACGGGTATAACATAAATATTGTCACGCTTGATAACACCAAGAGAAATTGTGTCAAATTCGTAAATCGAAGACCGGTCAAATAAGTTGACCGTCATACGCACACCTTTGGGTATGGGGATAAATCTTCCCTTGTAAGAAGGTATTGAGAGAAAAAGAATGCGTTTTTCTAAATCTATGTCAACAACATTGCTTTTGTACTCGCCCTCGAGTTCTTTCACCATTGTTATCCTTACCAATGCAGGTATTCCTACTTTTAAAGCTTTTTGGGCATCAACCAATTCCACATACGCCATCAGATAACCTCTCCTATGTTTTTGTATTTTTCAACAAGCTTCATCCAAAAGGCATCAGGATTTGGAATATAGATACCGTATCGATAACATTCTTCTTCTTCGACCGACCACATTACATTTCCCTCTAAAGTTTTCTCATCGTTACCTTTGAATTTAAGTTCGACATTTTCTCTGACTCTCGGCTTGAACTCAGAAATCACCTGGCAACCGTTTTCCGAAACATCAATAATCAAAGAATTAAAGCCGTATATTGAGCAAGTTTCAAAAGCTGCATAACGTGGTTTTGAACGCCTTTGTAAAATTCCTGCTTTTTCTAAAGCCACGTATTCATATATTCCTTCCTCGTGACCTGATAATTTAGCTATAACCGAAAGTACAAAGCCCTCTATGGGTATATCCACTCTCAAAACATCTGGTACTGACGAAAAAGAGAGGAAAGAGACCTTGATGCTCTTTCCTTTTAATTCCTTCAACCTTACGAGCAATTCTCCATCCTTTGAAAAACCTCTAAGCACCGCACCAGACAAATTAGCATTCACATACTCTTCCAGCGTCACTTATTATCACCTCGGAAGAACCTCAAGAACTTCTGTATTAGTGTATCTTCTTGTACTTTTTTCACTTCGCCTTTAAGCAAATAGGAAGCTATGCGCATGACTGAAAACGACGGTTGTATACTTCTGTACTTTAAAGCAAACAACTGACGGTCGTGGATACTTTTTACCACAAGTGGGTGTTCTTTTATCATTGTGACTGATGAAACCTTGTTCCCAACGAATTTTTCCACGACTTCGGAAAAACGTTCCATAAGACTTGTCGCCTCTTTTATATTTTGAACCATATTCGCCACAATGTGTATATCCTCGCCTTTTATTCCCTTTATGCTAAGTAACTTTACCATCGTGTAAGTGTTAACAACAGACGTTGGTTCCGGCGTGGTGATAACAATAAATTGATCAACCAGAGCTAAAAACGGCATATACGAATTTGAAAATCCAGGTGGCATATCCATAATGACGATATCGTAATTTTCAAGAAGTTTCAGAAAGCTTGTTGCAAAGTCTTTGATAACAAATTCATTCATTGCGAGCAAATCCGACACATCGCCACCCAAGGAGATAAGGTCTACACCATAACTCGTTGGTGTTATCAACTCTTCTATGCCACATTTGTGGTTCACGAAATCTTTTATAGAATGTTTTGGATATACTCCAAGTAATATATCAGCGTTAGTGAATCCCACATCCGCATCGAGTAGCAGGACCTTCTTACCATTTTCGGCAACTATTGCTGCCAAATTTGTTGCGACAAGTGTTTTTCCAACCCCACCTTTTCCACTTATGACAGCTATAATATCACTTTTCTTAAGGTTACTTGCTTGATCTTGCATCTTTCAACACCTCACGTGCTAGAAGAACAGCTAACTCTCTACTATTCGCTTCCATTATATCGTCTGGCACACGTTGTCCATTCGTTATATACGCTATTGGAACATTTAAGAACGTAGGAACATTGACAAAATGTCCATAAGAAGAGGTTTCATCCATCTTCGAAAGTACAACATGCGTAGGTGAAACTATTGAGAACCTACTAGTTATTTCCTTGACATCCTCTGACCTGTATTGCATACCTACTATCAAGAAGACGAGGTCTGGGTCAACAACTTCAGCCATTGCTTTTATTTCCGTCATATGCAGCTCGTTTTTCTGACTCCTACCTGCTGAGTCGATGAGGATAACATCGTAGTCAGATAGCGCCTCAACCTCCAACTTTGCCTCCTTTGGTGTGTAAGCCACTCTGATAGGCACATCCAGAAGCATTGCGTACGTCTTTAACTGGTCAACTGCGGCTATTCTGTAAGTGTCAAGTGTAATAATCCCTACACGTTTGTGGTCATTGAGCTTCAATTTCGCAGCCAATTTTGCTAAAGTGGTGGTTTTACCAACACCTGTCGGTCCAACAAAAAGAACCTTTCCTTTTACATTAGGCACGGATGTGTTTAAAAAAGGAAGAAACATTTCAGAAAGTATCAGCCTAGTGTTTTCGTTGCTGAAATCGAGTTCCTGATACTTAACTCTGGCATACTCTATAACCTTTTCTGCAATCTCGTCGTCGACATCTTGCTTTTCTAATGCTTTTCTCAAATCTTGCACCCATTGTGGTTCGTTCGCCCTTTGTGATGCGACCATCGATTTCAATTCCATCATCATTCTCTTAAGCTCAGTCAAATCTTCTGAAGATTGCTGTGGTTGTTTTGTTTTAGAGAGTATCTCCTGAAGTTTGTAAATCTGCCCCTTCTCCTCGGTCTGTGGCACTTTCTTTTCCTCAACTGCTGCCGTTACTTCAAGATAAGTCTTGGCACCTATCCCGAGGAAACCGCCTTTTTTTACCTTTCGTGTGCTTAATATAACCGCATCTTTTCCCAGCTCGACTCTTATCTTTTCGAAAGCTTCTTTGATGTCAGTCACCAGATACTTTTTCACAATCATACCCTCACCACACCCTCGATTGAAAGGTTAACATCCTCAGGAACTTCTTCAAATGCTATAACCGTAATACCTGGTATGAACCTGAGCACCATTCTTGCAAGGTAAGGGCGAATAGCGCCTGAGACTACGAGAATTGGTGAATAACCTTTCCTCATGAGTTGTTCCAATTCCTGGGAAATCTTCTCTATAATTTCCCTCATAATTTGTGGGTTGACGCTTAGATATCTACCCTCATCGCTCTCCGAAATCGATTCGGTTAGAATTCTTTCTAATTCACTATCGAGTGCAACTGCATGAATTTGCTTGTCTTGACTCACCAGTTTACTTGCAATCTGCCTTTTCAACCCTCTTCTTACGTATTCTACTAAACTTTCAACGTCCCTAGCCCTTTCAGCATTGTCGAGGATAAGTTCAAAAATAAACGGCAAATTCCTTATTGACACACCTTCGCGTAACAACTCTTGTAAAACCTTCTTTACCACCGTGGGCTTTACAACGTTAAAGACGTCATCTACCAATCTATCAAATTTGTTCCTTAAACCGTCGACAAGAAGCTGGAATTCTCTGTTACCTAGTAATTCCGGTGCATACCTTCGCAGGATTTCTGTTACGTGCGTGGCAAAGACCGTCGGTGGGTCAACAACCGTGTAACCTTTTTGAATTGCCTCGTCTTTCTTGGACTCATCTATCCAAAACGCTTGCAACCCAAAGGCTGGTTCCTTAACCTCTATACCGGGTATGCGTTCGGTGATGAAACCTGGGTTGATTGCAAGCAATCTATTTGGGAAGAGTTCATACCTTGCAACTTCTGCACCACGTATATAGATTGCATATTCGTTTGGTTTTAGTAAGACGCTATCCCTGACCCTTATAGGTGAAAGAACAAGACCTAATTCTTGAGCAAGTTGCCTACGTATCATTGTCAAACGTTCTAACATATCTCCGCCTTGGGACAAGTCAGCCAACGGCAAAAGTCCATATCCAATATTTACCTCAACAGTGTCTGCCTGTAATACTTCTGCCACTTCCTCAGGAGTTGAAAGTACAGGACCCACTGGCGCTCCAGTTGGTGGTCCACCAACTACACCTGGAGCTCCCGCCACACCAGGTTGTATTTGTGGCTGTGCTTCTTCTTTAATCATGATTCCAGCGACCAAAAACATGCCACCTATGAGCAAGCTTGTGAACGTTGGAAGCGGGGTAAACAATCCAAGAAGTATAATCACAACACCTGTGAGTATGATAACTTTCTTTTCTCCGGAAAGCTCCTTTAGCAGTTCTGTTCCAAGATTATCTTTCGTCGCGCTCCTTGAAACAATAATACCGGTAGCAGTCGATACCATCAACGCAGGTATTTGGGATACCAATCCATCTCCAACCGTGTAGAGCAAAAAAATCTTCGCCGCATCTGCGAACCCTAACCTGTGCATCAATACACCGATTATTATACCACCAATGCTATTGACCAACGTTATAATTATACTTGCTATCGCATCCCCACGGACAAATTTCGAAGCACCGTCCATTGCACCGTAAAAGTCCGCTTCGCGTCTTATTTCTTCCCTGCGTCTTCTCGCCTCTTCTTCCGTTATCAATCCAGCGTTCAAATCAGCATCAACGCTCATTTGTTTTCCAGGCATAGCATCGAGCGTGAACCTTGCAGCAACCTCAGCAATCCTCTCAGAACCACGTGTAATAACAATAAACTGAATTATCACAAGTATCAGAAACACAACGATACCAACAACGTAATTTCCACCAACGACAAAATTACCAAACGTCTGTATGACCCTTCCCTGAAACTTCGGACCTTCCAACAAGATAGCCCTTGTTGATGCCACATTCAAAGCCAACCGGAATATCGTCACAATCAACAGTATTGTCGGGAAAGAAGCAAGCTCTAGTGCATGAGTGATGTACATTGTGGAGAAGAGAATAACCAAAGATATTGATATGTTAAATAGCTGGAAAAAATCCAGCAAAAAATCCGGAATTGGTATTATCATCAAAAGCACAATAGCAACAACTAACAACGCTACTGCAACATCTGCCTTCATCTTATCACCTCAGTTAATCGAAAGCTTACGGCTGTTCTTTTCTCAATTAAAGCTTAAAGAATTATCTATCCAAGACGTATATTAAATTTTCTAAAAATTTTCAAAAATCCTTTGAACGATTTCAGATTTCAGTGGTCTAATATAATAGAGGGCGAGGAAAAAGAAATTCGATTTTCGAAAGTATACCGTAACAAGTTTGTTCTGCAATATTATAATTAAAGTGACTAATAATTTAACACAAACTAATTCAACCTATGGTACACTTTTCCCAGAGAACCCCCTATCCCCCTTGAGATACACCCCCCACGGCTTTATGCGGGCAAAAAAAGCCCGCTTTTTTTTTAACTTTCTATTTTCCAACACAGAAGTTAGCAAAGATATTATCCAACAAATCATCCGTAAAATTCGTCCCAAGTAATTTATCAAGCTCAGAAAGTGCGTTTCGAATATCTATTGAGACGATATCTACTGGATACCCACCGCTGAGTGCTTCCAAAGCTTTTTTCAAATGCTGATAGACTATTCTCAAATGCTCAAGTTGCCTTCTAGTGGTTACATGAGACAGCTGACCATCATCTATCAAAGGTCTCACACGTTCAATGATTTTATCTTCCAAAGTTCTCAAACCTTCGCCTGTGAAGGCACTTATGTAAACATCACTTCCATTATCTGAAACTTTCGAGACTTTATCCCCGATATCCGTCTTATTCCAAACTGCGATAAAATTGCTATCCTTAATGATATTCAAAATATACTCATCTTCTTTCGTAAATCCTGTAGTTGCGTCAAGCACGAATAATACAACATCAGCTTGACTTGCTTCTCGTATCGCTCTTTCGATTCCTATTTTTTCAACAACATCTTCCGTTTCCCTTATCCCTGCTGTGTCGGATATAACAAAATGTATACCACGAATCTTTATTTCTCCCTTTATCACATCTCTCGTCGTGCCAGGGATATCCGTAACAATCGCTCTATCTTCCACAAGCAACCTGTTGAGTAGGGTACTCTTGCCCACGTTTGGTTTTCCAACGATAGCAAGTGTAACCCCTGTGGTAATATGAATTCCCTTATCCGCGTGCGCTAGTTTCTCTGACAAGAACTGGATTGCATTCTCAACATCATGAGCTATCTCTTCCCTTGAAATCTCGATATCATCACCGTAGTCTATTGTTACCTCTATTTTCGAAAGCACATCTATCAACATCTTTCTTATTGTCGACACTTCTCCAGATAACTTACCTTTCAAGTTATCAATAGCCAATTTCAAGCTCTCTTCACTCTTTGCTTCTATTATCTGCAAAATCGCTTCCGCTTTTATTAAGTCTATCTTCCCGTTCAAAAAAGCTCTTCTTGTGAACTCACCGTTCTTAGCAAGTCTAGCACCCCTTTTCACAAACTCTTCCAAAATCTTTTGAGTTACGAGAACTCCTCCGTGGCAGTAAACTTCCACCATATCTTCTGCTGTATAACTTCTTGGAGCCTTGAATCCAACAAAAAGTACCTCGTCTATAACATTTCCCTCGGTATCGTAGAAATTGCCATATCTGACTTTCCTTTCAATACCTATACTTTTTCGCACACAGTCTTCCAAAATTCGCCAAGAATCAGGTCCAGAAGCCCTTACGATACCGATAGCTCCCACACCTGGTGGCGTTGCGATTGCAACAATCGTATCGCGGATATTACCATCATTTTCTATCATCTTGAGTTCTTCTATTCTTTCCATTTCTACCATTTCGCACACTCCTGTTAAAGTTCACAGTAGAAAAACCTATTTTCAATTATACCATGAAACCGATTTACAAAAAAGGTGGCTCTTTCGAGCCACCCTTCATCCTTCCAAAATTCCTCCATCAACTTAATTTAAACCACTGTGATATATTTTCCATCTTCTTTGCTATCTCTTTCAACTTTTCGGTACTTTCACTTAACTGTTCAAATACCCTCGTAATCTGCTTGAACTCCTCGTTGAATCTTTGTAGTTGTTCAGAAGAGGATATAACCGAATTTGATATGTCATCCATTAGTGATTCTATTTTAGAAAACGTGGAGTTATTTTCTTGTATCTGAACACTTACCTGAGCACTTAGCGTACCGATGTCTTGAACCTTTTCGATAACCGTGTAGTAATTTGCTGAGAATTCTTCTTTTGCTTGCTGTAACTTTCTGAACTTCTCGCCAGAAGTTTCATAGAGTTGGTCGAGTTCCTTAAGGTCATTTGTGTATGTGTCAACTTCTTTAACAAGGTTCTTGGAAAGATTGTTGATTTCCACGGAGAGTTTCATAACTTCGTCAGCGACAACAGCGAATCCTCTGCCTGCTTCTCCTGCTCTTGCCGCTTCAATTGCTGCGTTCAAAGCAAGCAGGTTTGTTTGCGACGCCACGTTTTGGATTTTCGCAATAGCTTCTTTGATAGACGCAAACTTTTCTATCGTTCTTCTAACGGTGGTGCTAAACTTCTCGAAGACCTCTACGTTCGCATTAACCGACTCGTTCATATCTTCTATCAATGCCACATTTCTCAAAATCTCTGCTTGCGCGTTTTCTATATCTTTCAGCAATTCCAAAAGTTGCTGCGATAGATTTCCGTTGTTTTCCATAGATGACTCCACCGTTTGCTGGAGCATCATGATTTTTGATTTGACATCCTCAACCTCAATTATGTACCTACCAACGAACTCACTGAACCTTGAAACGGAGTTCTCCAGTGTATCCTTTATCACTGTTACTTGCTCGATTTCACCTGTCAACTTCTTGGAGCTCTCCTTCATATCCTTGGCGTAATCACGCAAGTTTTCCGAAAGTCGTTTTAGTGAATAAATAACTCTTTCAAATTCGCCAAACGTCTTTACATCCAACGATACGAGCTCGCCGTTTGAGAATCGTTCAATAATCTCGGAAGACCTGACAATCTCTTTTGAAATGCTGTTAATCATAGGTACCGAAACAACGAGCGCAATCACAAGAATGACCATTCCAACAATCAGATTAATTACAACCAACCTTGCAAGGTTCAAATCAACACTGACCTTCACTTCTGGCATCTTAATCTCAGGCATCTGGAACTTTTCCGGTTGTGGTATCTCAATTTGGGCATTCACTGTTTCTTTCTTGATAGCAACCTCGAGCTTACCCAAAGACTCACCGGCTACGTTCAAATCGCTTTTAACTGCGATGTATTCTTCATCCCCTACTTTGAACGTGTATTTCTCTTCCGCAGGCTCAGTAACATTCAATATTCTTTCTCCAGTTTCATTCACTTTTGTTGTTGCATAAGCTCTTCCATCGATGTATATTGTCAATTCAGCATTCGTAAGCCTTTTGATATCGTCCAAGAAATTATCTGCTAGCCTTCCTGCTGCTACAATAAAACCTATGACTGTATTGCCCAACTGCGGATGCATGACAGGGTTAATCGCAATGAAATATATTCCCTTACCGCCTTTAAATACGAACGATTCCGAATAAGCCGAAGCAGAGCCGAGAATTTTTTTAATTCTTTCAGTGAGTTCATTTGCAAATTCAAGGTCCTTATAAGTCGTTGCATCCACACCCGGTGCAAGTGAATAGGCGTATTCAACGAGGTATTTCGCCCCGAGGTTTACGAATGGCCTTATCTTCAGCCTCGGTTCGGAAGATTCTATCGTCCAAAGCGAAATGTAATCAAACAACGCACGTTCCACATAGTTGAGTAATAAGCTTCTTTTTTCAGCTAACCCTAAATTCTTTTCAGCTGCCGCATTCACCACATCTTTGGAAGCAGCAGCTACCTTGGAAAGGTTTTCTATCGTACTCACTTTGTCCTTTATAAGGTTTTCAACTACGTTTCTTATAGAGTTTGCCTCTTTTTCAAGCGCCCCAAGGTATACTTCTTCAAATGCTTTCTGAACGCTTTCCTTCTGCTTCTCAACAGCGGAAACCAGCTTTTCGTTGTATGCACTGATGTGTTCTTCCAGCTGTTTTGAGAAAGTCTCAAAGAAATCTTTGAAAATGACCTTTGGGTCACCCAATTGCTGTTTAACCTCGTTCTCAATCCGTGCACTCTCTCTTGATAGATTTATTACGGTGAAGAGAACAGAGATTGTTAATGGAACCGATACCAGCAATATCGCCAACAAAAGAAGTCTAGTTCGAATAGACATACTTTTCACCAGCTTTATCGCCGCAGTTTAAAGGTTAGATTCTTTCCAACACTTTTATCATAATCTTTGCAATCAGTTGTCCTGTTCTGTGTGCAACTTCAAGGACTTCTTCTGCTGTGAGCGGTTTCAAATCATCCGGAACAGCTCTGTCAGTTATCGCCGAGATAGCGAGCACTTTTGTTCCCCTGTGAGCTGCCGCAATGACTTCTGGAACCGTAGACATACCAACCGCATCTGCACCCATCCATCTGAGCATTCTCAATTCAGCAGGGGTTTCGAAATTTGGACCTGCAACGGCAACGTAAACACCTTCGTAAACTGGGATGTTGAGTTCTTCAGCAACCTTTTTCGCAATTGCCCTGAGTTCTTTGTCGTAAGCATTAGACATATCTGGGAATCTCGGACCCCATTCTTCTACGTTTGGTCCGATAAGTGGATTGTCACCCATCATATTGATATGGTCACTGATAATCATAGGTCTTCCTACTTCAAAATCAGGGTTAAGCCCACCTGCTGCGTTCGTTAAGAACAAGTATTTAACGCCAAGTTCTTGCATGACCCTCACACCGAACGTAACATCCCTCATGTGGTAACCTTCGTAATAGTGGAACCTTCCGTTCATAAGTGCCACGTATTTTCCTGAAATCTTTCCAAAAATCAATTCTCCTTTGTGACCTGGAGCTGTTGAAACCGGAAACTCGGGAATTTCTTTGTAAGGTATTCTAATCGGGTTTTCAACAATTTCGGCAATTCCATGGAGACCAGAACCTAGTACTATACAAACCTCAGGAGTTTCCGTAATCTTGGACTTGATAAACTCTGCAGCTTTTTTAACCCTTTCAACGTATGTTTTGATATCCTGAACCATCCCTCACACCTCCGTTTCCGTTTTCAAAACTTTCAAGATTTACATTCTGTGAACCAATTTATATTATATAACGCACATACTTTCTAAGCAAAACACTTATGAAAATCGTTCCAACGAGCAAAAGGGTAGAAATCGCATTAATCACCGGAGAAATGCCAAATCTTACCATAGAGAATATCTGCAACGGCAAGGTTGTCGAGCTTGGTCCTGCAACGAAGAATGTGATGACAAAATCATCTATTGAAAGGGTAAACGCCATGAAGAACGCGGCAACAATCCCGGGGAGCGCTATTGGTATAATCACTTTCCAAAGCGCGATAGACCTTGTGGCACCCAAGTCGTATGCCGCTTCGATTATAGACTTATCGAAGTCTTGGAGCCTTGTGAGGATAATCATCATCGTGTAAGGAATAGAGAACGTCACATGCGCTATGAATATCGTAAGCAAACTGAGCCTAAGGTGTATCGTTGTGAAAAAGATTAGCAAAGATACACCGATGATGATGTCTGGGATGATAAAGGGAATATACGTCGTTGTCCACATGAGTTTTTTGAATTTTTTAGCCCCCATATACATAGCAACCGCACCGAACGTCCCCAAAATAACACCTACGAAGCTTGAACTGATACCAACGATAATGGAGTTCATAAACGTTCGCCAGATGTGGGCAGATGATGTGAAGAGCTTTTCGTACCACTTCAAACTGAAACCTGTCCATACGGGAGATTTTGAAGAATTGAACGAAAAGAGTACAACGATAAATATGGGGATGTAGAAAAAGAGTAGCACAATCAGAATCATTGTAAATGCAAATTTACCTGGCTTCACGTTTCTCACCACCAAACATAAAGACAGTCACTGCAATTATCGTAATCGCAAGCAAAACGGAGGATATAGCCGCTGCGGCAGGCCAATTCCTTGCCGTAGTTAGAAGCCTTGCAATTTCGTTACCAATCAACCTTGAGTTCTTTCCACCTACCAATTCCGGTACCGCGTAAGTACCTATCGCAGGTATAAAAACAAACACAAAAGCCGAGATTATCCCTTGCCTTATGTTCGGTAGCAAAACCCTGAAAAATACCTGCCTTTTTGTGCAACCCAAATCCATCGCCGCTTCAAAGATGTTCTTCTCGAGCCTTTCTATTGCCGAATAAAGTGGCAAGATGGCAAACGGTAGATACGTATAAACAAGCACAAGCACAACAGCGAAGTTGTTGTAGATAAACTGAACATAAGACTCCGTGAACCCCATTTTTATCAAAAACTGGTTAACAAGACCGTTATTTCCAAGGATAAATATCCATGCGTAAATCCTTATCAACGAATTCGTCCAAAATGGCACTATCACCAGGAGCAAGAGGATGTTTTTCCACCTACTGAACGCAATGTAGTAAGCCACAGGAATAGCGAGAATTATGGAAACAACAGAAGAAACAAGCGAAATGAAAATAGTTCTCAAAAACACCGCAACGTAGTTCGGATTGAGAATATCTTTGTAACCCTGCAGGGAGAACTTGAAAATCACTCCACCTTGGTAATCCCTTTCGAAGAAACTGTACGTAAGAATTACTATCACAGGGATTAAGAAAAACACTGCGAGCCAAAGCAAATAAACAAGCCCGTAGCTTTCATAACCTCTGCTTAACGGTCTTATATGCTTTTTCCTACTCACCCTTTGTCAACCTCCACGATGAAGCTGTCATCAGGGTTCCAGTAGAGGAACACTTCATCTTTCCATTGGATAATCTTCTCATCGAGCAGGTAACTTGCGTGCTGTTTGTAGACCCTGAGGATATACCCACCATCCGTTCTTACAAAATACTTTGTTTGATAACCCATATATATCGTTTCATCCACGACACCGTGCAAGATGTTTGTGAAAGAATCCTCAGGTAGCTGAGGTTTGGAGTGGGTTATCCTGATTTTCTCTGGTCTCAGTGTCACCAAAACATCATCATTGACTTCAACGGGCTTGTCACGGTAACAAACGATTTCACCCAACGTGGGGAATTCCACAAGCACGTAGGTCTCTGAGATTAACTTCTTCACCGTTCCCTTCATCAAGTTGCTCTCACCGATGAACGTTGCAACAAAGGCATCAGCTGGGCTTTCGTATATTTCGTACGGAGTGCCGTATTGGACAACCTCTCCGTTGTTCATAACCGCCACGTGGTCCGAAACGCTTATAGCTTCTGCCTGGTCGTGTGTGACATATATAAACGTAATACCCACTTTGTCGTGCAAATTATCCAGTTCTATTAACAGCTCTTGTCTTAACTTCGCATCAAGTGCGCTCACTGGTTCATCAAGCAAAAGCACATTCGGCTCATTCGCAAGTGCCCTTGCAAGAGACACCCTCTGCTTTTGCCCACCCGAAAGTTGTGCAGGTTTTTTCTTCGCATGTTCTTCAAGCCGAGTGAGCGAAAGTAACCATTCAACTTTTTCTTTTATTTCACTCTCGGAAAGCTTTTTAATTCTTAGCGGGAAAGCGATATTTTCGTAAACATTTAAGTGAGGAAAAAGTGCATAGTTTTGGAAAATTGTGTTGACCGGTCTTTTGTTCGGGGGAAGGTGAAGGATACTCTTACCATCAAGAAGCACATCACCATCATCAACATCTTCAAGTCCTGCAATGATACGCAAAAGCGTAGTCTTTCCACAGCCGGAAGGTCCCAGAAGTGAGAAGAACTCATTCTCCTTGATTTCAAGGTTTATATTTTTCAGCACGTGGAAATCGCCAAAGTATTTATCCACACTAACAATACTGACACTGCTGCCAGGCAATTTCTCATCACTCCCATAACCGGACTTTTATTTAGAAACCAAACAAGTATAGGAGTATCAAGAAGAATACTATTATCAGTACAAACGAAAAAATGATAAACCCGTACGACCATGTGAACGCTGCAAATATGTGGAAAATCAAACTGAGAGCAAAGAATATATTTGCATATCTTAACTTAAGTGGTAAAACCTTTACTGCAATGTATGCAAGAAATAAAAAACCAAGGATAATTAAAACAAGCTTCATCGATTATCCCCCTTTTTTAAAATCGAGAGAGAAGCGGAAAATCCTCACTCGTCACATTCAAAAACTTTACCCTAAGGTTCCCATCCTTAGCAACCAAGCAACTCAAAGATGCGTTGTCCAAACCGAAACTCAAATGTGCCGGAGGCATCAAACCTAACACCTTGGCAATCAACATCCTGAGTGCTATCGCATGCGAAACAATTATAACATTTTCGTTCGGATAGTGAACAACAATTTCTTGCAAAAAGTTGTACATTCTTTCTTGAACGCTTCCTAACGATTCTGCCCCCTCAACGTTAGAAAACAAATTCGTTCTCCATTCATTGAACGCGTCATGATGGTCTGAAAGCACCTGCTCAAAGTTCTTCCCATTCCAAAGCCTGATTTCACATTCACGCAACCTAAAATCTGTTACTATATCCCCTTTATAACCTATTTCTTGCGCTATTATCCTTGCTGTCTCAAATGCACGTCTCATAGGACTCGAGAAAATCTTTGATATTTCTTTCCCTTTTAAAAACCGCGCGATTGCTTTTGCTTGTATGCGTCCCTTCTCAGAAAGTTCCGTATCCACAACACCTTGCCACAATTGACGCTCGTTCCATTCTGTGCTGCCATGTCGAACAAGATAGATGCACGCCATCTTCGTCCCATGCCCCTTTCAAAAAAATTCTAAACCTATGAATGTTTGTGTTTAGATATATTTGTAAAATACTCAACGAACGCTTCCTTCAAATTGTTAACATCCGTAATCTTCATAACTTTATTTCTGAATTCCCTTGCATGTGGCATATCTTTGGTATAACCTGCTACAAATTTTCTGAACTCTATTACCCCATGTTTACCGTATTCCCCGGTCAGCAAATCTATGTGTTGTAAGACAACTCTGAGCTTATCATCTATCGACAGGGGATTTTGATTTTCTGAAAATATCCACGGATTGCCGATTGCACCTCTTGCAACAATTACACCATCCGCACCTGACAACTCCATTGCCTGCTTTATATCCTCCTTAGAATATATATCCCCGCTTATGTAAAGCGGAACGGCTCCGGGATTGTAGATATCCCACTTTGCTTTCCCGGAGTACATCTGCTTTGCCGTTCTACCATGCACGAAAATAATATCGACACCCTCACTCACAAGTGCGTCGTAAATTTTCTCAAACTCATCCTTTTCCCAACCTATCCTGGTTTTTACACTGAGCTTATTGACAACTCTTCTCATCTCACGGACAATCTTTTTCAACAAATCAATATCCTTGAGCAACGCACTACCAGCACCTCTTTTCACAACCTTTGCCACTGGACAACCCGCGTTCAAATCAATCCAAAGACCTCTCTCTTCAACCAAGCCTGCCGCTTGCGCTAATTCGAACGGGTCCGAACCAAAAAGTTGTACACCGACTAAATTTTTCTCATCTGTTCTTGGAAAATATTTTTCATTTACGGCGATATTCAAAAGCACACTCTTTGCACTTATCATTTCAGTAAATGCAAATTTTGCGCCCTGCTCAAAACATATCTTTCTAAACGGATAATCCGTAACTCCTGCCATGGGAGCCAATCCAACGGTTCCCGGAAGAAAATTGTTCTTAGTTCCCATCTACCATCTTTCCCCTTCTTCAACATACTTGTAAGTTTCTATAACTTCATCCTCTATCTCTTTTGGTACCAAACCCGTTATCGTCTTTCCTTCCCGGACAAACCTTCTAATCTCCGAAGAGGAAACCTCAACAATCGGGAAGTTCAATTCCAGCACCCTATTGTAGAGTTTCCCAAGCACCTCACGTCCCCGTTTGTAAAGGCTCCCATCACGTGTTCTTGGATAAACCGCAAGTGTTGATTTATTGAGCAACTCGTCGTATCTATACCATCTTTCGATATTTCCAAGCGCATCTTCTCCAACAAGAAGTATCACTTTCTTGTAGTATTTTAGAAAATACTCAACGTTGTGGATTGCATAGTTTACACCTTCTATATGCCTTTCCATGTCGGTGATGAATATTGCTTTATTAGTGTCTGAGAAAACTTTGTATGTTTTCACTGCCCAATCGAAACGCTTTTCAAATGGGACTGCCAGCTTTTTGTGAGGTGGCACATTTGTCGGGACAATGTAAAAATCCGCATCGAAATAATTCAGTGCGTAATTCAAAATCACAACGTGCCCAACGTGTGGTGGATTGAACGAACTACCAAAGACAACAGCTGTATCACTCTTTGTAAGTGAATTCAACTCCTTCAATCCATACAGTATCTCCATCCTTCGCACCAGCCTTCCTCAATTTTTCATCAAGGCCGTTCTTTTCAAGGATTTCAAGAATATCCTCAAGCATGTATTTTGCTTCCTTTTTGTATTTCTCTAAATACGTTGAGATGTACTCACTATGCACCTCGAATTCACCTTTATCGTTCTTAGTTATAGTTATATCCACCTTCTCAGGCAACAGAATCTTCACAGGCTCTGGCTTTACAAACTCGATTTTGTCAATATCGATCTTCTCCGCGAGCAACTTTCTACTTTCCTTTATACGCTCCCAGATAGCGTATTTCAATGCATCGAGGTTGTAACCTGTCACCGCAGATATGGGCAAGACATCTTTTCCTGTTTCTTTTTTGAACCTTTCGATGTTAGCCTGCAATTCTTCTTGTGTAAGTAAATCCACCTTATTACCAACAACAATTTCTTCTTTGCTTGCAAGCTCTGGGCTGAAGAATTCCAGTTCCGCGCGTATGTCGTAATAATCCTGGACAGGGTCTCTTCCTTCGCTACCAGCGATATCTACAACGTGCACAATCAAATTACAACGCTCCACATGCCTTAGAAAAACATTTCCAAGCCCTTTCCCTTGACTTGCCCCTTTGATAAGTCCTGGGATATCGGCTATCACAAACGAATTTTCTGGCTTTTCAACGACAACAACTCCGAGGTTTGGAACAAGCGTTGTGAAGTGATAATTTGCTATCTTTGGTCTGGAATTACTGATACGTGAGATTATCGAGCTCTTACCAACATTTGGATAACCAACCAATCCCGCATCCGCAAGTAATTTTAATTCCAACAATATGTGCCTCTCCTCGCCTGGTGCACCTTTTTCAGCAAGCTTTGGTGCTTGATTTGTCGAGGATTTAAAATGTGTGTTGCCTCTTCCACCCTTTCCACCACGTGCAACACAGCAATACTTCCCAGGCTCGTCAAGGTCTGCGATAATCTCGCCCGTATCATAATCACGAACGATAGTGCCAACAGGGACCCTCAAAATTAAATCTTTTCCATTCCTACCATGCATCTTCTTTCTGCGACCGTTTTCCCCGTTCTCACCAAAATACTTTCTCTTTTCAGTCAATGGATAGAGCGTGGAGATAGTTGGGTCTGCAACCAAAAAGACATACCCACCATCTCCACCATCTCCGCCATCTGGACCACCGAACGGGACATATTTTTCTCGCCTAAACGTAGCAGCACCATTTCCGCCATTACCGGCCTTTACATAAAAATCAACAACATCAACAAATCCAACCTTTTCCATACTTTTAACACCTCTTCCTTCTGGTCACGTAAAATTTTCGCTTCTTCGAGAATATTATACACTCAAACTGCAAAAAAATAAGGACTCCCCATGGAGTCCACCCTTGAGTCTTGCCTTTTTTACTTTTGGAGCCAGCGGAGGGACTCGAACCCTCAACCTGCGCATTACGAATGCGTCGCTCTACCGATTGAGCTACGCTGGCTCGCACAGCTTGTTTATAATTAAAAAATCTGGTGGCGGCGGAGGGACTCGAACCCTCGACACGATGATTATGAATCATCTGCTCTAGCCACTGAGCTACGCCGCCACACATATTCTCAAACAGCGGTATGATTTTACCATACACTTTATTACGTGTCAAGAATCTTTCACACCTGCAAGTTTAACACTCCAATTAAATAGGTGTTGCCCATTTTTCCTTAACCAACCTTTGTGCAGCTTGTAATCCGGGCAAAACGTTGCAACATACTTCCAAAAATACTTACTGTGGTTCGGATGGACAATATGCGCAAGTTCATGGATTAACACATAGTCTATCACTTCAGAAGGTGCCATTATCAACCTCCAATTCAACGAGATAGTCCCTTTTGAAGAACAACTCCCCCAGCGTGATTTCACATCCTTAACTTGCACCTTCTTGTATCTCACACCAAGCTTTTGTGCAAGTTCCATCAGCCTTTTCGGTAAGTACTCTTCAGCCTTTTTAATCAACCACCGCTGAGCAAGTATATTTACATTATCAGCGTACCTTGGGTTCAAAATAAAGTGGTCCGCGTCAAACCTGAAAGGCACAAGAACAGAACTATCAAACACTATTTTTCTTGGCACGCCTAAGTAGAGTAAAGTATCGCTACCGTTAGAAACGAACTGCTCACTGAACCTTTGAACCGACGATTTAATCTTTCTCAGATTATCTCTCACCAACTTGAGCGCTTCTTTTTCGCTAATTCTCCAGGGAAACGTCAAAACCACACGCCCATCTTTATCAATCCGTAGAGAGACCTTCTTCGAATACCGTTTGCTCTTTTCGATTTTGAATTCAAAACCGTCGATTGTATAAACCACAACCTTTGACACTTGCTTGTCCAACTTCTTTCCTCCTACGATGTTAATTCTGACTAAAACTTAACGTCCATACAAAAAAGTTCTTTCCACTAAAAGTGAAAAAATATATGTACGAATACGCGTAACTTACGCTCGTTAGATTCGATTTTAACATAGCTTCTTGCATAGCCTTTGACAAATATTTCGCCACAAAACCTTCAGATGCCACAAACCTTACTTCAGGTTTACTGGTAATATTTTTCAAAGCATCCGTTAGGTATATTACGAATTCGTCGTACTTTTCTATCAAGGTTCCATACAGCAAATCAAACAAATTGCGCGACCGGATATTCCCGGCGACTATCTCTTCGTAGAGCTTTTCTGCATAGCTCTTTGTTGAAACAGTAACCGGGACTTTTGTTGTAGGATAGTGAGAATAGCGTGCTTGGCTTTTACCGAAAAGAAAGTACGCATTAGTACGAGTGCTATCGTTCCATGTAGTGTCTATGTAATACCAACTATCCTCAACCTTTACTATATTCCAAGCGTGTGGTTTCAATTCATTAGCCGATGCTTCAGCAGGTTTCGCCTGCCCGCTGACAAGGTAAACATCGAGCCCTGCTGCCTTCGCAAGTTTGTTGAACAAAAGAGCATATCCTTGACAAACCCCGGTTCTATCTTTTAAAGTTGCATAAACACTCTTGTGCGAGTAGGACTCGTCATACGTAATATACGTCTTTATCCATTCATTAATTGCAAAAACTTTCTCTAAGTCACTTTTCGCATTACCAACAATTTTAGGTAGATTTTTAGATATAAAATCATCGACTGCTTTTCGTTCTGCTGAGGTTTCCGTATAGATATATGTAATCGTTGTTTCAACATTGCCTAATTGCTCAAGTGATTTTGCCTCCCAACGTTCAATAAACAGCTTTTCCGGAAGGCTCTCTATTATCGTACCTATTACCTTGAGCATTGAAGCATTGTTAGTCCCTTTTGCTCTAAGCACCGTTGTCTGCTCGTAATTCAATATATCTGTAGCTATAGCCTTCTCGATATCATCAACTGAGTAAACTTGATAGACTTTTGCGAAAATCATACTACATAGCAGTGCCCAAACGATAAGAACAAACATTCGAAACCTTTCTTCCATCCACGCGTTCCCCTTCCCAAAACAAGCCATCTGCTCGACACTGTCGACAAGCTCGACAAACATTGGACAGGCTCGACAGGTTCTAAAAATCAACGAATTTGAACTTTCCAGAGATTTTGTAATTACCATCCCTGACTATCAAAAACCTTTTTTCAACTAATTGTTCAAAAACCGAATACGCCGTTGTTCTTTTAAAACCATTCTTTTGAAGAATCTCCAAAATCTCTTCCTTTGGACCAAAATAATCCCTCAGCAATTTAACCGCTTTCTTCTGATTTTCAGTTAAGCTAACACCTGTTGAAATATATTCTTTAACAACCTTATTGATTGTATTTAACACATGTCCCTTTCTGAGCTTCTTTTCATGTACGTTGTCATACACACTTTTGGACAATATCCACAGCGCATCCCTTGGATTTCCATCTGAAAAGTCCGCAGCGACCTCAAGCGCATCATGCTCAACGAAGTCCAAGTATCTATCTAACCTTTTAACCAACATCTCTTTTATATCCAAAGACTTCAGAGGTTCTAAGAACACAATATCTTTAAACACATTTTCCAGATTCCCCGCTTCATTCCAGCGCATCCTATCTGACACATATTCTCTGTAAATGGCAAACGGTAATGAGAACACAACAACCAAATTCTCGATAAGAAGTTGCGTTTTCAATGCGTCAATAACTTTCAACACGTCTTCTTTCTTCTCCTTGTCAAGTTCATCGATAATCAGCAAGAATTTTCCCTTTGCCTTCACTGTTTTTTCAATTAGCAGCCCGAGCCGTTCACGTGCAGCAAAGAAATTAAACCGTGGTGCTATGGACTTTTCAAATTTAGCTTCCGTGTTGCCAAGCATCGAAAAGCCCAACGAAAATCCCTTCAGAGTTGCCACCTCTTCAATAATCCACTCTTTGCAATCTTTTGCAACATCACCAACATCACTATCGAGTTCCAACTTGGAACTTAGTGAGTAAAGCAAATCGTACAAAATACTTTCCATCGTTTCTCGAAGAGAAATATTGACAGTTTGGACATACACACGCGACGGTTTCACAAAGTTGAGCACCGTTGTTTTTCCAATACCAGTCTCACCAGCCACGCCAAGTATCCCAAAAGGCAAGTGAGTTGTAATATTCTTGAGATACACAATCTCCTCATGCCTGTTTACCAGCCAATCCGAGTCTGATTCGTTCAAAGGCTTATCTGCTAAAAAAGGAATAAGAACGGAAATACTCTTGCCTTCCATAATTCCACCTCTACACGTTTTCGTCCATCAGAATACTTTTCAAACCAATTATACCACGCAAGCAACTTTTTTTGCTCGACACCGTCGACAAGCTCGACAAACGTTGGACAGGGTCGACATATTATGGATAAACAAAATCTGAATTTTTGACTGAATTGATGCACCTTCAAGGTTGGATAGTACTGTGCATCTGCCCCCTATCCTACTATACGTTATCCTTTATAATACAACTGGTTCTCCAACAACTGTTCTGGTGGTACATCTTTGTACTCTCTTGCGGGAACACCCATATAAATCTTTCTTGGTTTCGTATCCTTTGTGACAACTGAACCTGCAGCAACAAGTGTGTCTTCGGCAATAACGATGCCGGGAAGTATTGTAGAATTCGCACCGATGCGTGCACCCTTCTTCAAAGTAGGTCCTTTGAAATACTTTTTCCTTTCCTCCGTCCTTCCGAGGAAATTATCGTTTGTAAACGTCACATTCGGTGCTATAAAACAATAATCCTCAATTGTCGATAACGCAGTTATATATGCATTCGTCTCTATCTTTACGTACTTTCCAATCTTCGTCTTATTCTCAACGGCTGCTCCTCTACCGACAATCGTGTATTCGCCAATCTCGACATCCTCACGTATGCTCGCCAAATCACCAACGAAGACAAAATCATGCAAAATAGCTCCCCTATAAACGACGCAGTTAGCCCCTATAGTTACGTACTTCCCAAGCACTAAGGCTGGTAGTTCCTTCTCATCCGTTGTTGCTGAAGCAGATGCCTTGAATGGTTTTTTTCCAAGCACTGTATTGTCTCCAATAACACATCCTTCACCAATTACCGTATCTTTCCTAATAACCACGTTATGACCTATAACAACCTTGTCACCGATGACTACATTGTCTTCAATTACAACATTCTCTCCCAACACAACGCCCTTACCCAACCTTGCTGATGAAGAAATCATACCCATTCACCTCTCTTCACATCTTATCTCAGCATCGCCAACAGATTCTACAAAAATCCAAACATTTCAAAATAAATCTTTTGGAATTCTCAGTTTTTCGAGAATATCGAGCGGTATTCTGAATCTTGCCGTTACAAGCGGATCTACAACTTGCGAAATCTCCGTATGTCCAACGATGCTAAACAGCATCGTCAACTCTTCAAGGCTCATATTGGCATACCTCAGTACAAACTCTGCCATATCATTCACTGCTTGGTTCATTGCTTCATCCAATGTTTTTCCAGAAGCTAAAGTGAACAAACTACCTCCAGAAATTACCATTGGGTTTCTAAGTTCCATGCCCTTTTTGACAAAAACTCTTGCTGTAACCTGCCCAGCTACTTCAATTCCTGTACCGCAAATCTCACCATCTCCCATTAATGCGTGCAAATCTCCTAATGCAAGTAAACCCCCTTCAACGAATACTGGTAAGAGCACCTTCGCACCCTTCTTGATGTACTTTGTATCCAAATTTCCTCCATGTGGTCCCGGAGTGCCACAATTTACACTTCCTTCCCTCGGTGCAACACCTATAACACCTATCATCGGGTCAATAGGCAATTCCAAATCATTGAACGTCGCACATCCATCTTTTATTTTCACAATCTTTGTATGAAATCCATCAAACTTTTCTCCAAGAGGTCCCAAACCTTTCCCTGCAACCATAACACCTTGATTTGCAACTTCAATATCGAGTATCTCAACTACCAACACATCCCCAGGCTTTGCTCCATTCACAAAAACAGGACCCGTTGCTGGGTTGACTTCCGCCCAATTGAGATTCTCCAACCTATCTTCTGCTGTTCTTATTTGGTTTGAAAAACAATCCATTGTTTCAAAAACAACTTCGTCTCCGTTTTCAATAAACAAAGCAGGTTTCATATCGCTACTAAACGCAAAAACTTTATTCTTTGAAGAAACCAAATGCTTGTTTCCCACCAAACTCACCCCCATCTCCCAGTTTTTCAACCTTACTTACCTACTTCCTTCTTTATATCCTTAATCCCCTGTGCCGATTTCTTACTCGAAATCACTATATACTCATCCGTCTCAATCACGATCAGATCCTCAACATCATTCAGAATCGTCTTCTTATTTGTCTTAACGACATTTCCCTTACTCCTAAAATAATACACATTACTCGCCAGTACGTTTCCCATCTCATCTTTCTCACTGTGCCTTTCAACACTCGTCCAACTTCCCACATCGTCCCAGCCGAATTCAGAAGGGATAACATAAATTCTGTCGTAATGTTCCATTATCCCGTAGTCAACGGAGATATTATCAACCTGTGGATAGAGTTCTTTCAACATTTGCTCGTATGAATCCTCAGACAGTCCAAATAGCTTATTGAGAACTTCGTAAGTCTTTGGAAGAAATCTTCTTGTTGTCTCAATGATTGTATCAACATTCCAAATGAATATCCCAGCATTCCACAGATAATTGCCCTCTTCCAAGTATTTCAGTGCAACTTCATATGCCGGCTTTTCGACAAATCTTTCAACTTTCAATACCGTTTCGTTGTATTTAACGTCTCCTGTTTCCTTCACGAATCTAATATACCCATACCCTGTCTCAGGTCTATCTGGCTTTATGCCAAGTGTGACAACAGCATCTTTATTTTTCTTGATAAAATCCAAAGCATTTTTTAAAGCCATCCTAAATCCTTCAACATCTTTTACAAGATGGTCTGCTGGCAGAACAACAAGGTTGGCACTTCCGAAGTGTTTTTTAATATAGAAAGCCGACAGTGCGATTGCTGGCGCTGTATTTCTGCCAATCGGCTCAACGATTATATTCCCCCTTGGCAATCTTTCCAACTGTTCACATGTGATTTCCACGTACTGCTCGCCTGTAACAACAAACGTATGATTAATTGGAACAAGTCCTTCAAGCCTTTCAACCGTAAGCTGTATCATCGTCTTGTCACTGAACAAATTCAAAAACTGTTTTGGTCTTTCATCCGTCGAAAGTGGCCAAAAGCGTTCCCCTTTCCCACCGGCCATTATCAATGCAAAATCCTTAGTTTCTGCCATACTATCTCTCCTCCTGAACACTTCTAATCTCTTATTCAAACTTAATTCCAAGCATCTTCTTCAACTCTTCTCTCAACTTTCCATGTTCAACAAGATGAATAACGTGAAATCCCAAGCTTCTCGCTGTTTCAATATTATCTGCCCTATCGTCAATAAACAAAGAACTCGATGGTCTCACACCGCAACGTTCCATTAATTCATAGAAAATATCTTCATTGGGTTTTATCTTTTTAACATGGCTTGAGATAACCATACAATCGAAATACTTGAAAAACTCGAATGTATTGTAAACATACTCAAACGCCTTGTAGCTAAAATTTGAAAGCACACACAGGCGATACCCATGAGCCTTCAGAATAGGCAACAACCTTGTGTTCTCTTCTATCGGCTTAAGCAGATTCAACACCGCATTCTTCATATGTTGTATGTACCGTGCATCTTCTGGATACCTTTCCTCCATCATCCTCCAAAGTTGCGCTTCGGATATATCACCTTTGTCCATCAAATTCCATTCAGGGGCACTGAAGACCCTCTCAACCAATCGCTTAGCAACCTCTTCACCAAACTCTCCAACCATATACCCGTACGGGTCCCAGTGTATTAAAACTCTGCCAAGGTCAAAAACCAATGTATCTATCCCTTTAGTTTCAACCATCAAACCACCTCCTGTTCATCCTTTATTTATCTTTCGTTATAGATTTTACCACTTATATATGAAATCGTTAACTATCTAAAAGATAACAGTGTTGAAAATACAATCAAATGAGATATACTTTCATATGGAACAATTCTAAAAAACATTGGAGGAATTCACATGTCTACCATCAATTCTCAAAACAAAGTCTCGATAATTATCCCAGTTTACAACGAAGAAAAGACTATTCCAAAAACACTTGAAAGTTTACTTAACAACGATTATAATGATCTCGAAATAATTATTGTAGATGGTATGAGCAATGATCGAACAAAAGAAGTGATCGAAGAGTATATTTTGAGATATCCTACAAAAATAAAGCTTTTAGAAAACAAAAAAAAGTACACGCCATCTGGCTTGAACATTGGTATACAAAACGCTTCCGGAAAGTACATAATGATAGCCAGTGGGCATGCAACTTACTCAGAAAACTATATATCTGCCTGTGTTAACGCCATTGAATCAAACCTCTGTGATGTTGCGGGTGGAATAATGGAAACACTTCCGCGAGATAACACAGATAGGGCTATAGCGATAAGCGAAGTACTAAAACACCCATTCGGCATAGGTGGGGCAAAGTACAGAACAGGTGTTGAAAACAACGAGTATGTCGATACCGTTGCATACGGAATATACAAAAAAGAAATTTTCGAAAACATTGGGCTATTTGATGAACGGTTGATAAGAAACCAAGACATAGAGTTCAACTTGCGTTTAAAACGCGCAGGCTACAGGATTATGCTCATTCCTCAAGCAAAATCATATTACTATGCAAGAGATACTTTCAAAAAACTATGGGAAAACAACTATTCAAACGGATTTTGGGTAACACACAGCTCAAAGTACGTAAAAAGAGCCTACCGATTGCGTCATTTAATACCTTTGTTTTTTGTGGTATATTTATTAACACTCTTAATAATATGCTCTATTCCTGTAATTCCAACATTTCTGAAAGCAGTCTATTCAATCCCTTTTTTGCTTTATCTATCACTTTCTACAATCCACTCATTCAAAATAGCTAACAGATGCGGGAATTTTAAGCTGTTTTTCTATTCTTTCATAGCATTTTTAACGTTGCACGTGTCGTATGGAATTGGTTCACTTGCTGGTATCATCAAAAAAGCGAATTAATTGTTGAGTTCGAAAAAAGGAGGTACATACGCTGATGTCCTTTCTAAAAACCTTACTTTCCGTTCTATTAACAGTTACAATCACAGGTTTAATTATTTGGATTTACTTCGAAACAAAAATCTCAAAAATCACATTCACACCTGAATTTACTGCTCAAGATGTGAATGTTCATGACACCACCCAAATTGCAAATTCACCGCGTTCGAAGGTCGCAATCGCACTCTTCGGACTCGATGCAAGATACGAAGGCGAGCATGCAAGAAGCGATACTATTATGCTTCTTCTAATAGACCATTCAAGAAAGAAAATTAAGATTGCCTCAATAATGAGAGACCTATATGTTGATGTTCCAGGCTACGGTAAACGAAAAATCAACAGCGCTTACGAACTCGGTGGACCGAAATTGGCACTTTCCACTCTAAATCTGACATTCGAACTTCCCTTAACAAAGTATGTTACCGTCGATTTCCGTGGCTTTGAGAAAATAATCGACGCTGTTGGCGGAGTTGACATAGAAGTCAAGGACTATGAAGTGGAGCATATAAATATAAATATGAGAGAAGTGAGAAACCTCATAGGTGGGGAGGTAACTGAAGTAAAACGTCCTGGTTTACAACATCTCAATGGAAGGCAAGCTCTTGGGTATGCGAGAATAAGATACGTAGGTAACGGTGACTACGAAAGAGTCCAAAGACAACAACGCGTCCTCGAACAAGTTTTTGAAAAAGTGAAAAGCGCATCACTTGGAACAAAACTGCGTATAATTGACATGGTGCTACCGTACGTAGAGACAAACCTAACCAGAAACGATCTCATTTCTCTTGCGATGAAAAACTATTCGAAATACACACTTGAGCGAATCAGAATTCCTGTCGATGGTTCGTATAGAGAAGGGTATGCAACAATTGATGGAATAAAACAGTGGATATTCATTACTGATATAGAAAAAAACAAACAAGCACTGCATGAGTTCTTGGAAAGATAAAAACAATAGCTGCCCATAGGGCAGCTATTTGTTAAGTTTAATTCGTATTACTTAGTTAAAATCTCAACCATCCTCTTCCCCGCATCGCCATTTCCATACAATCCTTTTGGATACGGCTTTTCTTGAGATGTAAACACAGCATTGTATATTCCATTACCATCTGCTAAGATGTTCCACTCACTCTCAACAAGCTCTCGCCAGCTTGTATCCGGCATTACAACAACAGCCCGTTTGCCTGCAAAATACGCTTCTTTCTGTAACCCACCACTGTCGGTAATAACCTTCCAAGATTTCTTCACCAAGCCCATAAGGTTCAAATAATCGATTGGATCGATTACTGTAACATTTTTCAAATACCCATCCAAACCAAATTCAGAAATTCTCTTACGCGTTCTTGGATGGACTGGGAAAACAACTTTAATCTTCTTTGCAACTTTCGAAACCTCGCTCAAAATCTTTTCAAACTTCTCTTTGTTATCCACATTGAAATCTCTGTGGAGGGTCATAACAATATAATTTTCTTCCTCAAGACCAAGAAGTTCGAACACATTGTATTTAAAAGTCGGTTCCATCATCAAAAACAAATCGTACATTACATCACCAGTAAAATACACACCATCAACGATTCCTTCCTTTTTCAAATTCTCAACAGCAAGCTTAGTCGGACAGAACAAATACTTTGAAACCCTATCCGTGAGCACCCTATTAATCTCTTCAGGCATATCCTTTGGCTCTTGTCTCAAGCCTGCTTCAACATGCGCTACAGGAATCTTCAATTTTGCACCGACAATTGCACCAGCGAGCGTGGTATTGGTATCACCATACACAACAATCACATCTGGCTTTTCTTCAAGCACAATCTTTTCAAATTCAATCATAATCTTCCCAGTCATCTCACCATGAAATCCGGAACCCACACTGAGATAATAATCAGGCTTCCGGATATCAAGCACCGTAAAGAACACATCACTCATGTTGAAATCATAATGTTGACCCGAATGAACCAAAACTTCTTGAACTCCCGCCTTTTCAAACTCCTTGTGTAAAACCGCTTCCTTAATAAACTGTGGCCTTGCACCGACTAAGGAAAGAACTTTCATTCTATAACCTCCCAAATCACGTTTATTTTTTACCCAAGGACAAATTCTACAAACTCTTTCTCTTTCGTCTCATCCCAAACAAACTTACTCTTATGTCTTTCAACATTACCAACAAGTTTATCGTAGTTGTCATAGGCATCTAAAATCTTTTTCACGGAACCTTCAACATCCTTCGGATCTATCACCACACCTATCCCAAATTCTTCAACTATCTTACTCATTGACACAAAACTCTGCTTAACAATTACCGGCGTTCCTGCAGCTATCGAATCGTAGAATTTGTTTGGTAAAGACCACGAGTAATTGTTGTCTTCCCTTTCTATCGGTTCATATGAAACCAAGGAAAATGCTGCTTTCGATATTTCTTTCATCATCTCATCGTATGGCAAAAAGCCGGTGTAGACATGCTCTATATTTGAGAAAACGTTCGAGTCCATGCCTATTATTTTGAAAATAAATTCTTCGTTAATAAGCTTTTTAATTACTTGTTCTTCATCACCAAGGGTCCTTGCTATCTTCCCAACAAAAACTATTTCCTTGCTTTTCTCTCTACTACAGGCCGCCATACTTGCATAGTTTGGCACAACTAAAACATCTTTCTTTCTTTCACCCAGCGAATATTTCATTTGCTCTGGAGAAACAAATATCAATTTATCGGACAAATCTATCTGCCTTTCAAATAATCTTCTCACCACATTAATTTTCAACCTTCCAACTGGTCCAGGAAGTGTTGACAAGAAATTCTCCGGGTGGTATTCATGAATATCGTATACTACTCTCTTTCCAATGCTCTTAGCATATTCAAACGGCTCGATCGGTTTCGATGGTAAGAAATGATGCATGTATAAAATATCAAAATCGGTATTCTTTATCAAATCAACAACCTGCTTATCAAACTTTCTTCGCATTTGAAATTTGGCTAAAATGTTTGTAGGTTCACTACGCCCTTCGATAGGTACATAGCGTACATTTCCTTCTTCGTATTCACTCTCTTTTTCTTTCACCACATATTGATAAATCACCTTTGCATACTTTGAAAGTGCCTGAACGGTCCTGTAAACCCTCTTGTCGTATTTCGGGTGCATATAACCAATTATCAAAACCTTTTTCATATAATCACCTCAAAATTGAACTTAGGATCCTCTCAGATGCATATCCATCACCGAATGGATTTTTCAACGTTCCCGGAACAAACCGTACCGCTCTGTTTAAAGCAGCATATACACTTTCTTCTTCTGTACCTGCCAATATTCCGAATCCGCTCTCTATCAGCTCCGGTCTTTCCGTTGTTTCCCTACACACAACGACGAACTTTCCAAACGTTGGTGCTTCCTCTTGTATGCCTCCACTATCTGTAGCAACAAACTTTGCACCTTTAAGCAAAGCGGTAAGCTCCACATAATCAACGGGTTCTATCAAATGCGCATTTTTACAGCCATCTAATTCAGTATACACAATATCTCTAACTTTTGGATTCTTGTGCACTGGAAAGACGATTTCTATCCCCTCTTTTTCAGAGAATTTTCTTAACGCCCTCAATATATTTCTCATTCGTTGACCTATGTTCTCTCTTCTGTGCAAAGTCACAAGAAAATAATTCTCATGGTCTATTATCTTCTTTCTCATGCTCTCAAGGTCAAAATGATTTACAACGTACATCTGAGCATCGATTACGGTATTGCCTGTAACGATGATTCTTTTCTCATCAAACCCTTCTTTTAAAAGCGTCTCCTTAGCTCTCTGCGTTGGTGCAAACATTTTCTCAGAAACCTGATCAATAACCCTTCTATTCATCTCTTCTGGAAACGGGTCATACAAATTCCCACTTCTAAGACCTGCCTCAATATGCCCAACTTTCACACCTCTATTGAACGCAGCAAGTGCTGCTGCCATCGCCGTAGTTGTATCGCCCTGAACAAAAATCCAATCGTAATGTCTTTCCCTCAGCAACTCCTCAAATCCACGAACGACCTTATACATCACCTCATTAAGCGTCTGATTTGCTGTCATTATATTCATATCTATATCTGACTCAACATTGAAAATCCCCTTCATCATGTCAACCATTTCTCTGTGTTGGCCTGTACAGATAAAATCTGCTTCGACACCTCTTTCTTTAATTTCCTTTGCTTTCAAATATACAGGTGCAACTTTAATAATCTCTGGTCTTGTACCAAAAACAATGCCTATCCTCACAAAGACACCTCCAAACTATTGATTGCAAATTTTCCATATCCTATAGGAATTGCGGTGTAATCTATCCCTATCCTTTTGTGTTGTTCAATCGTTTTTGTCACAAAAATTCCTCTCAAAGGTTTACTCACATATGGGCAGAAATATGTAAGCAGCAAAACTTTCATAAAGCACCTCCAAAATCTTGTCATTCCATTCTCACCATCACATACCTTTCAAACAACGGATCAATTATTTGGTATTTTCCCCTTCCGAGCTTTTCGATTATTCCACGCTCGGTAAGCTTCTTAAGCAAGTTATTTAATGTAGTAGCATTCGGGATTTTGTATTTCTGAAGGTTGGCAATGCTAAAATAACCATCTGTTTGCTCACTAATTAATTTTAGCACATTTTTTAAATATTTGTACTCAAGCGTTTCAATTATTAACTCATACCCATACGATTCCCTTTCACAAAGGCTATCGAAAATAACATCTATTTCTTCTTTGCTTATCAGCTCCCCTGCCTTATCCCACAGCTCATAGCACAAAAGTTTGAGAAAATATGGATGTCCTTTCGTAAGCCCATATATCCTCTTTGCATCCTCCAATATTATCTTTTTTCCAGTGCTATTAAAGTTTTCAACGATATACTCAACACTTTCATCTTCAGGAAGCATCTTTCCAATATCTACTCGCAAAGACGAATGATACAAAACCCCTGACTCTTCAAAGAATAACTCTTCAATCATGTGCCTCATTGAACCTGAGAAAACAAACACTACATCTTTTTGCGTCTGGTAGAAACTTCTCAAACTTTCCGGTAGCTTCTCACTAATAGATTTATAAGCCTGAAACTCATCGAGCACAACAACTAACTTCTTCTTTAAATCTTTTTGCACACCTTCCAATAGTTCATACATTTGCTCAATAAGTACCTCATCGCTTAAATCGTTATCTATCGAAAACGAAATCCCACCAACATCAAAAGAAAAACTCACATTCTTTGCAATATGCTTAAGATACCTACCCACAAAGCTCATAGGGTTTTTACCTTTCAGCAAATCGTATGCTTGCTTCATCATCTTTTGCACAAAACCTTTCAATGAAAAAGAGCCGAACAAATCAAGATAGATTACCGGATACCCACCTTCAGCTATGAACTTTTGCAAAAGCCATGTCTTGCCAAACCTTCGTGGACCAACAACCACAACATTGTTCCCACTCTCAACTGCACTGCACAAATAACTATATTCTTCCTTTCTATCAATAAAATTCTCTGGAGTGTACGTCTTGCCAATCTTAAAAGGATTAACAAAGCTCCCCATACAGCCACCTCCAATTAGTTGTATCCATCCTTGTGACAAAAAATTTTCCAAAAATAGTGCGAAATTGGTAGATACATCTAATTGACGAGTGGTTTTATAATTTTGCAACATATCTCCCCCTTGACACAGGGGCTTAAATTTTGGTATTATATGTATACATTAGTATACATATCCCCCACTGGTAACCATCCTCAAAAAACTCTCTGCAAGGAGGTTATTCCAATGGAACAACAAAACGAGCAAAAGCATATTCAAAAACAATTTGCGGATGGGACAGCAGAAGAAAAACTCCCGGCAGAAAAATGCTCGGAAGACATCAATCAATGGCACAATAAAGTTCTTAGCTACAAACATCTTGTGCGTAGATGGACTGCTTACTTTTGGGGTATCAACAAAGCCTTCCTTTATTCTTACGAAGACCTCGAACAAACAATCTGGTACATTCTCATGGTAGGCTTACAAGAATTCGACGGAAGGGGCGATGAAGAACAATTCCTCAATTGGTACATACGAAACAAGGTTGTATCGATAATGATGTACGGCAAAAAACCTCCAAAATGCACACACTTACCATTCACACCTATTCGCTTTGACTACGTCTCTCCTGACGAGTTGGCAGAGATCAATGAACTATTTTACTCTGATGGAGAAGATGACTAAATAGAAAATACCAAAGAACCGACCAGTGTATCCCTGGTCGGTTATTTTTCGTTCCGATGCGGAACGATTTTTTAGTTTTTTGCTAATACGTTCCCCTATGGAACGATTTATTATATAATTCGGACTAATCACTATCGTTCAAAAATCACCGATTGAAAAGCCAAGTTCCAAAGATTCAAAGATATTCTTCGCTGATCCCGTTATCTACAATGTCTTAGAAGCAGAAAGAGGAAACTTCCGAGAAGCTTTTGTTGTCTTCGCACTGAAAAATCGCGGGACACCATTTGCTGAAAAAAACGAAACAAAAGCAGATTTAATTTTCAACGGGATTCACCTGGAAATCGGAGGAGCAAACAAAAACCCAAAACTGGCAGATTTTGTCATCCAAGATAACATCGACCTGCCTGCTAGAAATTGTATCCCGAAGTGGGTGCTTGAGATGGGGTGGTAGGAAGCTGTTTGTGGCTTTTGTATTCAGGGGGTATACCAAAACTTTGCAAAATCAGACTACTTGCCTACATATCTCCAAAAGCCTTGGTTTAACCTTAGCTTTCATATGATTACCTCAAAAGTCGCACCTTCAGAACATCCAAAAACTCTTTTTTTACTAGCGTAAAAGGTTCTTTGTAAACAATTATCGTAATTATTATCCCCAATGTTCCCAAAACCATATTCACCGCAACGTTGTTTTGAAACGTCTCAATTAACGCAACAGTTGTCATCAAAACAGTTACCAGTGTAACTTTCTTCAAATTGTATCCTGCTTTCGGATGCAATTTCATCGCAACCAAAGTCCTCATCCAGAAAAACACAATGTACGATATCCCGGTTGATATTGCTGCACCTCTGGCCCCGTAAATCGGAACTAATACTGTATTGCCGATGTAGTTTGTTAAAGCGGAAACCATCGTTATCAACATATGCCAATAACTTTTTTTCTTAAAGTTTATCCACACTACCGTTGTTTCAGAAATAGAATACATTATTGGCAAGAATGCTAAGAATGGAAACACCATACTACTTTCTCTATATGACTTTGCCAACAACAAAAACAATATATCTTTAAAACCCAAAAGAAGAAAACCAACCGAAAACATAACAAAACTTACCATTTCATTGGCTCTCACAAAGAATGATGTATCCTGATTATCCTTTGAGTATCTTTCATACACTGTTGGTACCCAGAATGTGGTAAAACCACTTTGTACTAAGGTTAGTACTTGTGCAACCTTGAAAGCCGCACTGTAAATTCCTATCTGCACAAATGTGCTATATTGCCTTAGGCTTATTCGATCTATTGAACTAAACAACCAAAACAACAACATGGTTGGCACAAATGGAGCACTATACTTAAGAACTTCTTTTAACTCTTCTTTCCTTGGTTTCGTTACCCTCCAATAGCTCTTCCCTTGAGAAATACCTACTAAAAGTGCAAGAAGTGTTCCAACAAGTCCTCCCAAAATTACCGAGTAAAATGTGCAACTGATTAGCGCAAAGATTATCGTAAAAACTGTTGTTGAAATGGCGGCAACTATGTCTATCAAAGAATAGAGCATCCCTTCCTTTAACATCCTTACTATCAATTGATTGTACCTTTGGAACAACGACAGGTATATATTTACAACGAGCATGAGGTTTATAAAATCATATCTCTGACCATACAACACTACGCTGATTCTGTCTGAGAGAACTAGGACAAACAGCGAGAGAATAGTAGCAATAAAAACAGAAGGCAAAAGACACGACCAAAGAAGTTCATTTTTCCTGTCTTCTTCGTAGTCATAAAAAAATCTTACGAAAGCCTGGTCAGTTCCAAAAAGCACAGTTGTGTTAATTACACCAAAAGCTGTTGCATACATCGCACTTTTACCAAATTCTTCAGGATTTATCAAGTAAGTGATTATTGGTGTTGTGAAAACAGAAATAAACGCGCGCAACCACGTGCCAATTGAAAAGGAAAGAAAAGATTTAAGTTATTTCCTTGTGTTCATACATTAAACTCCTTTTTCTTTTCTTGCAGTACAGCCTCATAGACCTGTTTCTCCATCTTCACAATGTACTCCCAGGTGTATTTCTGTGCTCTTTGAACAATCTTCTGCCTATCATATCCACTTCGTAGTACTTCAACGACTTTCTTTGCGAACCTTTCCTCAAAATCTGGTCCTTCTTCAACCACGTATTCTTGAAACCCAATCGCTTCTGCAATCCCTCCATTGTTACTTCCCACAATACATGTTCCGCATGCCTGAGCTTCAATGACAACCGCTCTAAAACCTTCCTTTCTACTTGGGAGTATCATAACATCCATTGCGTTCATATACTTTGCCACATCTACTTGACTGAAACACCAATCAAAACGGCTTCGAGATTTTCATCCCGTAGAGATTTTTCAATCTTTCTCCTAAGTTGTCCATCGCCTACAACAATAAACTTCACATGACCGATGCTTTTTGCAATTTTCAGAAAGATTTCGGTCAATTTATCAGCTCGCTTTACATAGTTTAAATTCCCAACGAACCCGACGTATTTATAACCGAGACTATAAATCCGCAACTCTTTTCTGATTAATTCCTTTTCAAGAGGTTTAAATATATTAAGGTCAAACCCATTTGGCACAACCATGGCGTTCTTTCCAGAATATCCAAATTGTTTAGCCATTTCTAAAAGTGCATTACTGACAAAAATAGTTCTCGCCGCCCTTTCCAAAAAAGTAATGTATCTGCTTCTCCATTTCTTCATCATATAGTTAACATCACTACCATGCAACGTCAATATATAGGGTTTGCGATACTTCTGCGCAATAAAAAAGGCCACTATTCCAGCTGGCACCCTAAACATACCATGAGCGTGTATGATATCGTAACTTGAAACATCTGCGTTCTTCTCAATTTCACTCACAGCCCGAAGTGCATTTTTCAACACGTACTTGAAAGAGAGTTCAGATGCAATAAAAAACGGAAGACTTCTCTTGACAATTACAGGTTCGTATCGAACACCATCAATTTCTTTAAGAACAGCAGAATATTTCCCACGCATTTTGACTTTAACGTACTCAATTAGCCTTGAATCCTTTTTGACAATAGGTATCGCCTTGTATGATATTCCATTAGCTTCATAACATTTGAGTCTATTTGTTATAAAAATCCCACTCGATTTGTTTTCAACGTAAGGAAAAAGGTTAGTTAGAATAAGTACTTACACTGAATAATTCCTCCTCATAATGTATACAAGTTGCGAATTATCAAATCGTTTTAGTATGTTGAACGTTAGCGAATGTCAATACTACTTATTCATACTTTTCAATCGATTCAAAAATTCGAAAAAGCTTTTCATTAACTTTCTGAAAACATCATTGTAAAGCAGAGTCACAACAACTATACCTGTTAAACTGCTCAGAATCTCAACATAAAATCTTTCAACAAATGTGTTTATCGACGCAATGATAATAAGTATTAGCATCGAAACGTACGCTCGCTTCGAATTATATTTCACAGGATACAGCTTCTCAGAAGCTGCTTTTTCTATAGCAAAAACAATGATAGAGGACAATCCAGTAGTGACTGCTGCACCTTTCGCTTCAAGTAGGGGAATTAATAAAAGATTACCGATTATGTTAAAAGCTGCTGCAACTCCGTTGCTAATAATGTACCAATAGGTTTTCTTCGCAAAATCTATTCCCCTTGCAACCACAATCGTCATAGTTATAGCCACTGGTTGTAAAAGTAAAAATGGAGCAATGTATGCTGAACTTCGATAACTTTTTGCGAAAAGCAAAAATATTACATTCTTTGCACTCATGATCAGAAGCGCTAAAATTAATATTAAAAACGAAATGTAATCAAATATCTTTGAGAATAGCTCTTTGTTATTAGGATTTTTCTCATATTGCTCGTATGCAAAAGGATACCAAAATGTCGAAAAACCACTTGTGAACAAACTCATCACTGAAACTAATTTAAAGGCCGCTGAGTATAAGCCAATTTCTTCAAACGTTGAGTACATTCGCAAAACTATCCTATCCGTCCATCCAAACAACCACCAGACCACACCAGATAAAAGAAATGGGTAAGAATAGGCTAATATTTCTTTAACCAAGCTTTTGTCAATCTTTATCGGGAACCAGCTTTCATGGTGTAGGTAAATCCCTAAGCTTAAAGCAAGAATATTTGAAAATAATTGAGCGTAGAGAATAGCGTAGAAATTCCTGCTAATTAGCAAAGCATATAGTATAACAACCAGTACGTTACTTGCAGCACTCAGTATTTGCAATGCAGAGTAGGAAAAACCTTTTTCCTGCATTCTCAGCACTGTTTGGCTAAAAGTCTGCAACACACCGAAAAATACAGCAAAAACCAGTATTAGGTGAGCTTTCGAATTTTTCTGACCCGCCAAAAAAATGTTAACTGTATCTTTGAATAAAAGAACAAATCCGAAGAAAATCACACTAAGGAAGACAGGCACCACTAAACTACTCCAAAGGAGTTTTCTTTTCTCTTCAACACTATGATAGAGCCTCATAAAACCGTTTGGTGTACCTATTAATACAATTAGCAAAATCATAGAGTAAATTGTTGAAAACATGGTTGCCTTACCATATTCAGCTGGTTCAATCAACCATGATGTAATGGGTACGGACAAAAATGAGATAATAGCTGAAAACCAAATTCCAACAGAGAAAGAAAAATAGCTTTTTAGAAATCTATTTTTCAAACTGACATCCATCGTGCCACACTCTCCATTTACCCTTCAATTCTTACCTTTGTTGCAATGTTCAAAAACCTCAAAATAGTATTCAAGACTTCTAACTTATCCACACAGGTCACCACCTCAAAATAACCTTTTTGAGCTTCATCAAGAAGGTATTTATATATATCAGGCAGTTTCTTGTCCCGCAAATCCTTGTAAAATAAGTTCACATCCTTACCTAGATACACGTGAGTATCCGAAATATTCTTGATGTAAAGTACTCTTGGATTTTCCGTTCTCTTACTTTCATAAAATGAAAAAATTGCCCTGTAGTATTCATTTTCGTCTCTCTCAAAACCATATTTTTTGCTAACAGTCCTTAGCAATTCCCAAACTTGTCGACGGTATTTTTCTGAACTTACACTAATTTTCCTAAAACTTGCTGTAACCCTCCACAACCTCCTTTTCAAACGTGGATCAAGAAAATAGAAATTCGGCAGGTGTACGAATTTAGACAGTGTTACAATCGTTCTAAAGACGCCGTTTGCTGCAACGAATCTTCCAATTTCCGATCTTACGTAATTCTCTTCGCTCAATCTATAGGCATACCAAGGACGTTTAACATACTTTATATTCCCTACTCTGAAACTTTCTTCATTTACACAGAACCAATATGGCATATTCCATTTTATGTAGTTTTCAACAACATAATTGAAAAAGAATTTTCTAGTCACAAAGAAAGGATCGGGTATAGGGTTCCCCCCGGCATTTGCCAAAAGGTGTATTAACGTCTTATTTGAAACATCCCTTCTTGCCTTAATTCTACCAATTATCTCCCCTTTTGAATTTATTGTTATTAAATCTGAATAGATACCATCAACATTCTCTCTTTCACAAATATCAACATATTCATGAATACATCGGTCATCTAATAGTCTGTCATCACCATGGAAAAGCGCAACATAGTCAGCTTCAACATAACTTGCAGCTGTTAGTAACGCTTCCAACTGCCCCTTATTGGCCGAATGTCGAATATAAAGTATTTTTTCACTACGAAACTGCCTAACTATATCCGGAGTTGGATCAGTAGAACCATCGTCTACAATAACCAACCTTAAATTAACACCCTTCTGAGAAAGAACACTTTCGATTGCTTCTTTCAGGTAGGTCTGGTCATTGTATACCGGCATAAGAATATCTACTTTAGCCATTATTTTCACCCCATGTTCAACACCTTTTCGTATACCTCGAGAACTCTTTTCGCATGCTCAATATATCCGTGATTTTGAATTACGTATTCTCTTGCCATCTTACGAATTTCTTCTAACTTATCATAGTTATCTTTTACGTAAACCAACTTTTCAATTATTGATTCCTCACTCTTTTGCTCAATCAAAAAACCGTTCTTCCCATCTTTTATAACCTCTTTCATCCCTCCGACATTAGAACATATGACTATCTTCCCACACGCCATTCCCTCCAGCATACTCAAAGACGTGGCTTCTTCAACCCCTTCCTTTGAAGTTATGCTTGGCACAAGTATTACGTCACTGGCTTGATAATACCTATGAACTTCCGTGTTTGGAATTCCGCCCATAACTTTTACATTCTGCTTCCCTTTTAGAGTTTCTTCAATAAGACCCCTCAAAGGACCTTCACCAGCGAAAACGAAATAAAAATTACTGTCTTCCATCCTCGCAAAAGCTCTCGCTGCGTATTGAACCCCATTTTTATCCACATACCTGCGGGGTACCAGAACTATTAACTTTTCTAACGGCAATCCCAACTCTTTGCGGATTAGAGCCTTTTCTTTCTCACTTACTGGAGAAAACCTTTCCGTATCAACTGCATTGTAAATTACCGCTATCTTTTCAGAAGGATAGCTGAACTCACTAACAATGTAGTCTTTTATCCTGGAGTCTACTGCTATTATAAAATCTGCTTTTTCTATCGCAGCTTTCTCAATTTCATAACAGTAACTATAAATTTTCTCTCTTAACTTTTCTTTCTTGAACCTAGAACTATAATTTAACACTTCTTTTGCAAAGTAACCATGAACCGTTAGCACTATCTTATCAAAATTCACACCTATCGCTGAAACAACATCATGAGCATGAACTAAATCATATTCAGAAAAATCCATTTTCCGAAAGAATCGCTCGTAGTATCGAATAAGTGACTTGAATACAAAGGAAGCAGGGTCTGACCCTATGAATTCAAATGGTGCTGATGCTACAGACCACAAAGCTACTTTTAACTTGCCCACCCTATTCAATCTCCATATTGGCACAGGATAAAAAACTCCAACTTCATGTCCTAGTTTTAAAAGCGCCTTTTCAAGCAGGTTCTGATGCACATGTTTCCCACCGATTCTTACCAACTTAGAATTGTCCGTGCTTACTATTGCAATTTTCACAGTTGGCACCTCCAACAAATAAAGATAACGTTAACTAAAAGTATTGAAACTTTCCAAAAACCGCATTATCCTTTAAAGAGGGGACACCCCCCAACCAATTCTTGACAAAGCAGGTTCTCCAAGATGAACAACTCAAAACCTTCTTGTCCAAAATGCGTTTCCTCCAGCTTATACAAAAACGGTCATGACAAATATGGTAACCAACAATTCCTTTGCAAAGTCTGCCATCATTCTTTCAAACTTTCCCATTCTCACAAACACAAAAACTTCCCTTTCCCTTATCCCAAATGCCCTTCTTGTGGTAAGTCTAAGGTCTTTGTGTAGTGAAGAATCTTTGGAAAACGCACAATGGTAATATCAATCACATTCTTTCACACTTATACTCTTTCATCACTACAAGTTAACACTATCTTGTGATTTTCGAAGGTTTACTCAGAGGTTGTGGTCACTTTTTAATTCATCCCCACACACGTTTTCCGAAACTACCTGATTTGTGAATAAAATTGACCTTAGGCTTATTAATCCAATTTGATATTTTAGGTATTTCCTTGTGTTCATACATTAAACTCCTTTTTCTTTTCTTGCAGTACAGCTTCATAGACCTGTTTCTCCATCTTCACAATGTACTCCCAGGTGTATTTCTGGGCTCTTTGAACAATCTTCTGCCTATCATATCCACTTCGTAGTACTTCAACGACTTTCTTTGCAAACCTTTCCTCAAAATCTGATCCTTCTTCAACCACGTATTCTTGAAACCCAATCGCTTCTGGAATCCCCCCGTTGCTGCTCCCCACCACACATGTTCCACATGCTTGAGCTTCAGTAACAACTGCTCCAAAACCTTCGCTTCTACTTGGTAAAACCATAACATCCATTGCATTCATGTATTTCGCTACCTCAGATTGGTCTAACCTTCCTGTGAACAAAACCTCCAACCCTTTATCTCCCGCTTCCTGCTCCATCTTATCCCTCAAATGTCCATCTCCAACTACAATAAACTTAACTTTTGGATATCCTTTTCTAATCAAGTCAAATATCTCAACAAGTTTATCAGCTCGCTTTATCTCTATCAAATATCCCACGAACCCAACGTATTTGTACCCTTCGGTATATATTCCAAGCTGTCTTCTCACTTGGTCTTTGTCGAGCGATCTGAAAATCTGTGGATCGTACCCGTTTGGAATGACGACACCGTTTTTACCTGAGTAACCAAAAGATCTTGCTTTCTCGAGAAGTGCGTTGCTGACAAAAATCACCGCTTGAGCCGACTCGAAAACGCCCAAGTAGACCTTCTTTCTTTTCTCCATGAGAATATTAACATCGCTTCCATGAACCGTCAAAACGTATGGTTTTGAATATTTTTCAGACAGAATCTGTGCGATTAAACCTGCTGGTGGTGTGGACATCCCATGGGCATGGATCAAGTCGAAACTGGATAAGTCAAAACGTGACTCCACACAGCGTGCAAAATTTTCGGCTTGCTTTACTATTACGTGCTCTTCAGTGATCAGATTTATCTTTCTAATCAACCTCCACACCAACCATGAGGCCTTTCTTTCGCAATCCACCCGCGAGTACTGAACCCCGTTGAGTTCTTTAACTGGGTTAATCTGCTCTTTTCGGAGCAACCACCTTGCAAATTCGATTAACCAACCTTCTTTGAAACAAACCGGTACCGCAGTATAATCAATGCCGAGTTTGACGTATTGTTCGAGCCTTTTTGTTATAAATATCCCACTTGCCAAATTACCCTCACGTGGAAAAAGGTCCGTCAGGACGAAAACTTTCATGTGAATCCACCTCTTTAACAAAGCGATAATGTTAACTAAAAGTATTGAAACTTTCCAAAAACCGCATTATCCTTATAAATAGGGGACACCCCCCAACCAACTCTTGACAAAGGAGGTATCCCGACATGAACAACTCAACGCTCTCTTGTCCCAAATGCGGTTCCTCCAGCTTATACAAAAATGGTCATAATAAACACGTTAACCAACAATTTCTCTACAAGCTTTTGAATACAGACTCTATGCAATAATTTTTTACAAATGTATTAAATGCCAACAAAAACACTTTCATGTGTCAACTAAAAACTGGATCGCTTTGCAGTTGATTTACGATTCCACTATTTTACTTTCATGTGCTTGCTTTTGCTACCTATAACCTGTATCGACCACGGTTCGATGAGCAAAAACCATATTTATTTCACTTACCAGCAGACTTAACTTTGCTTCAAAGCTTAGAGTCTTTTCCGCATGGTTCACCATTTTTTAAAATAGCCCTGTCTTTTATTTTATCACAGAAATGCAAAATTTGTCATATGTCAACCGGACTTTCATCTGCTGGAATTTTCGCATGAAGTCAATAACGGAATACCCCCGTAAACAGTATTCGCTTGTTTTAATGGTCGCAGCTGCGCGCAATCCCTCACGATGAAATCCAAGATTGCCAATAGCAACATGCCTTTCTTCAAATAGACTGTCCAGTTCCTCATCATGTTCTGGAACATGAAATATCACAAACCCTGATGGTCCAGGTGCCTTAGTTAGCTTTTTCAAGCTCTGCACCAGCTCCAACAACGTGGAACTAAAGCACAATATTTGGCTAAGAAACATCAAAGGCTTAAAACTCATTCTTACCATGGTAAGAACAATTCTCGTAAAAACTCAAAAAGATCTTCAGAGTCCTTTGCCTAAAGACTTGCATTCTCTTGTCGTAACATCAGTAACCAGCATAACTTAGGAGATGCTCATAAAACACACAGAATACTGAGTTAGCAGTTTTACTTAGTTTCTGACTTGGCATAAAGATGTGCCAACGTTAGAACGAACGTAGGGAACCAGATTAAGTAAAGTATCCTTCCTACAAAAAATCCGATAAGGATTGTGTGAAGAAAAATTAAAAAAAGACTGGAAAAAAAAGCCGCTGAGAATAAATTGTCATTCAAAAGCTTCTTTAATGCTTTCCTCAAAAATACATGGGACCAAAGGAAGGCGTAAGATACTGCATAAAAGTAATATGCTGCATGCTCCAGTTTCAAAAAAGGACTTCCATAAAAGTTTAACCGACCCAGAATTAGCCAAAGACTTATGCCAGTGAAACCTTCTATTATCCTTTGAGGCAACTCACTTAATAACACCTCGTAAACATTAGGTACAACGTTTGATAAAATAAGAAAGGTACCAAAAATTGCTAAGAAAGCTGCAAGTACCGACATTAAACGCTTTTTGGTGGAAAGAATCAAAATGAATAAAAGTACAGTCGGAACCATGTAAAATCGCAACATTCCAAGCAATATAAGTGAAGGTAGAATTATTAGGTAATTGCCGTTTATAAAGGCATACATTACTAGCACGTAGAAAAAGAAAATCCAAATATCCCTTAGGCTACTCACAGTAACCTGAAGGACTGTTGGATTAAGAATCGCTGCTGTATAGAGTATTATTCCTCGCTTGGAAGGTGGTAAAAATTTTTTAAGCATTTTAAAAACTAGTAGGCTAAACATAAAGTAACCAAATATGTTTGTAAGTACTACCTCCTTCCAGCCAAAACCGTTTTTTACAAATACGTAATATACAAAATTTCCCCAAAGATTAATGTTTCCAGGGCTGTTTAGAAAATTTTTGAAAAACTCTCCAAAATCTATTTGTCGAACTTCCTCCCCTGAAAGATACGTTACTTCATCCGGAGCAAAAGGAGAAAGATTCTGAGGTTCCAACCATGTAGGGTGGTTGATTAGAACACCAGCAAATTCAACCCTCCAATAAAAGATAAGTATCACCAGAATTAGCTGCAGCGGAAGGACAAAGATTTCGGCAGGTACGTTGGTTTTCAGGAACCGATTAAAATTGCTATTTTTTTCACGTTAAGGCACGCCCCTTAACTTCTGCCAGAAATATGCGAATTCCAAAAAATGCGTAGCGATTTCTTCGCTATTCTTTGTAAAACTTTTCGTTCAAGAGAAAACATTACTTTTTGCGTGCCCTCATATGCCGTTTTGTATAATACTTCTCTAACTATCAAAATGAGAATCTAAGATATTTCCTCTCAGCAGGCGCTTCAATAGCGCAAGCTTCTATCGTACATCTTTCTGAAGTATCCAGGTTAAAACCATTATGCGCAGTATGTTCAAGAATAATTGTACTTTGTTCTATGCATTACTACATGAGAAAAATGAACTCCTATCTCGCCTATGATTAGTTGTACCTTTGTACCTTCATATTTACAAAAGTTTGCTTCCACACGATAAAGGTACTGACATATTAGAAGCAATGAAAAATTACAACTATTTCTTCCGCCACGTGCCGCAGAAAATTTCATATTTTTCTATGCTTTTTTTACTTTTCAACTTTTATTACCTTTCTCATCAAGGAGTCTATTTATCTCATCTATCACAGGCTTTAATTTTACTTCCCAGCTTAGATTCTTTTCCGCATACTCTCTCATTTCTTTTACAAACTCTTTCTCTTTTATTCTATCGTAAAACTGCAAGATTTGTTCTATATCAATTGGGCTTTCGTCTGCTGGAACTTCTAGCATATATGGAAAATCATTTGGAAAATCAACATCATCGTATGAAATCACAAACGGAATACCCCGTGCACAGTATTCTCTTGTTTTAAGGTCCGCAGATACACGGAGGCCTTTTCGATGATTTCCAAGACTACCAATTGCAACATGTGCTTCGTCAAACAGACGGTCCAGTTCCTCACCATGTTTTGGACCATGAAATATCACAAATTCCGATAGTCCTAGCGTCTCTGCCAGCTTTTTCAAGTTTTCAAGCTCTGCACCACCACCAACGATATGGAAATAGACCTTACGATCAGGATTCGTTTTGTAATATTCGTATAAACCAGTTATTACCCTGTCGTAGCCGTGCCAAAAGGAAACATTTGCCACTCCAATTAAATTTATGGCGTGCACTCTTTTTGATGTCGATGCCACCTTTACCTCTTCTGTATCTATTCCATTTGAGATTCTGATAGTCGGGATACCGAAAATTTCTTCATGGTTTGAAATGGCAACTACTTTGTCAACATACTTGTGCAAATACTTTCTGAAAGCCCTGTCTATAAATAGTTTAAAGGCGCTGAGTTCTTCATCATAAGGATACGTCGGTATCTCCAATAGAACTTTTAAATTTCTCTCTTTGCATTTTTTGAGAAATCTAATAAAAAATGGTTCTGAGAAGGGGTATCTTACATATATTAGTTTGACGTTCTTCTCGTCTATAAATTTCAGCAACTTCTTATAGTAAATCAACCTTTTCACCAGGGTACTATACCTTTTGCCAAACGGGTTGCTTTGAAGTATGGTTTCATTGCGATCCTCGAACAAGTACAATCCGGAGAGTTTTATGCCTATGTAAAAGACTTGCAGCCCACTTTTTCTCATAGCTTTGATTTGTCTACGAATCTTCTTATTAACTCCAAAAGCATTTTTATCATCAACATGGACAAGACTCAAGTACAAACACTTCATAAAACTCTCCTCCATCACACTTTGATGATGTAAACTAAAAGTATTCAAACTTTCCAAAAACCGCATTATCAGGAGGCATCCCGATATGAACAGCTCAACACTTTCTTGACTCAAATGTGGCTATACCAGCTTATACAAAAACGCTCATAAGGTTTTTGTGTAGTGAAGAATCTTTGGAAAACCCACGGTGGTAATATAAATCGTATTCTTTTACAATTATACTCTTTCATCACTGCAAGTTAGCACTATCTTAAATTTCTCTTCCTATTTCCCCTTGAGCTTAGATTCGGCAACTATTCCTTACTTATGATTCACATCTTTTGTTATCTCAAGGTAGCACTTACTTACATACTCGTCTATAAAGAACCGTATATCAGTGGTTTTCCTACTATATTGGTCGTGATACAAACGATTGGTCAAAACTTTAAGAACCTCCGAGGATAGAGACTCAACTGTTGCATTTGATCCACTGTTCTCAACAATTTCTCCCACACACCCCACATCTGTACTTACAACAGGCACACCTAAGGATTGTGCCTCGAGAACTACCAGGGGCATCCCTTCAGAGTCAGATGTTAGAAGAAATACATCAAAATCAGACATAAGCTGGATGGCATCTTTCCTGAAAGGTAGGAAGTATATTTTTTCTTTCAGGTATGAGTTCTTCTCCAACCATTTCTGAACTTCTTTTCCGTAGTAATCGTCGACAACACTTCCTCCAATCCAGACAAAAACCACATCATCTCTTTTTGAAAGCACCAGTTTCGCTATTTCCAAAAAGCGAATAGGATTTTTTGGTCGGTCAAGCCTCGCAACGTTGCCAACTATCTTTACGTTCTCTGGAATATTAAGCTCTCGCCTTAGAGCTCCTTTTTCAAATGTCTGAGGAGGAATTATAGCATTGTGTATTATAACGTATTGCTTCTCTTTACCTATTTTCCAATTTCTTGCTTTTTCCAGGTCTCTCTTACAAAGAAAAACAATTTTATCTGAAAACTTTGAGGCAAACCTTTCAGCATAGATTAATAGCTTCCTTTTAAGCCCATGATATTGCTCAATGGGCCACCAACCATGCACAGTGTAGACAACTGTTGGCACACCAGAAAGTTTCGCCGCAATACGACCAAGAACGCCTGCTTTTGAAGAATGCAGGTGAACTACGTCGTATTTGCCCTTTTTTGTAATCCTTCTTAGCTGAAAAAATGCTTTAACATCTTTCACAGGTGAGATTTCTCTAACTAAATCTTCAACTATATGTACCTTTACACCTAACTTCTCAAGTTCCGGAATCAACTTACCATCGTGTTTTCCACAAGCAACCTCGACTTCAAATTCTTCAGGATAGTAATGCTTAAGACCGTAGACCAACGCGTAAAGAACCTTCTGAGCGCCTGTCCAATCTGAGCGTGTGATTACCTGCAAAAGCCTCTTTTTTGCCATTCACAACATCCTTTCCCTCTTCTGGTTTCATTTTGCTCCTTTTCTAAACAAAAGGGTTTCAAATGTTAGCAAAAGTTTTTTTAAATCAAAAAATATACTTCTGTTCTTCACATAATACAAATCGTAACTGAGTTTTATTGCGGTTTCTTCTACACTTGAAGAATATTGATAACATATCTGCGCCCATCCGGTGATGCCTGGTTTTACTTTGTGGCGAAGTGAGTAATATGGTATTTGTTGTTCAAACATTCTAACAAAAGGCACTTGTTCTGGTCTTGGGCCTACAAGACTCATTTCACCCTTCAACACGTTTATAAACTGGAGCGATTCATCAATTCTCGTTGGACGGATAAATTTGCCTATCTTCAGTATTCTGTGTTTTTCATCATCGGCAAATTTAGGTCCGTCTGTTTTTTGTTTTTTCATGCTTCTTAATTTTATCATCCAGTATTCTTTTCCATCTTTTCCAACCCTAATTTGTTTGAAAATCACGGGCCAACCGTCTTCTATCATTATAAATATCGCCGATACCAATATAACTGGCGAATACACAACCAGCCCAATGAGGGACTAGAAAACCATTGACCCCATCAATAACAGTTTCTCTACATCCTGGAGCATCCGTAGTTATTACTGGCCTTGCCATCGCCATTGCTTCTTGTGTACTTCGTGGTATCCCTTCGCGATAATAAGATGGTAACACAAAAACGCTAGCTTGGGCTATATATGGCCTAACGTCATTTACTTGACCAACCCAGTCGATTATCCCGTCTTTAACCCATCCTTCAACTTCATCCTTGGAAATTGAATCCGGATTTGGATCTAGACCACCAACAAGGAGAAACCGAATGTCACGGTACTTACTTTTGAGGATCCTCGCTGCTTCTACAAATTCGGGCACGCCTTTTTCCTTCAATAACCTTGCCACAAGAATAAATGTCACTGGCTTTAGGGGCAGTGAGGATACCCCAAAGTGTTCTAAATCGACACCCGTTGCACCAATAAGTACAGCCTTATCGCTTTTGACAATTCCAGCACTGACGATTTCAGAGAGGTCGTCCTTATTCTGAAAGAAAACCTTTGATGCTCTTCTAAGCGCTAACCGATACAAAAATGTTGCAAAAACTCGTGCTACCTTTCTTTTAAGTTGGTCGTTCCCTTGTGATTCATTGAAAGCGTAACCAAGCCCAGTTATCAAAGCGTAACGTTTAGGAGTCCTAAGTATCGATGCTGCCAATGTCCCATAGATAACTGGTTTAATTGTATAGGAGAAGACAATGTCTGGCTTGATTTTCCTTAGCAACCGCGTTAGTTTCAGAAAAACGGCTATATCATGAGTTGGCTTTAAACTCGCTCTCGATAGATTGTAGTCGACTGGATAAGCCCCGAGTTCTGTGACTCTATTGCTCGTTGAAGCATCAAAATTTGCTGCAAACGCGTAAACCTCAAATCCGCGATTAACGAACTCTCTTATTAAAGCTCCTCGGAAATTAACAAGCATTTTTGCGTCACTTCCTATGACTGCTATCTTTTTTCTCATATTTTGCAAAACTGCTTTCCTCCTTCGTCTTATTCAACTGCAAGAATTTATTTACTCCCTTCTCCATTTAGTTTACTTCCGTACAGTTTTAATAACGTGTTGGACAGTATGTCAGTAAAATAGCGAATTTTCGAAAGTTTGAATTATAAACTCATTGATCAGTAAATTTGCTTAGTTTACGGAACAAACTAAACATGAAAGGAACAACAACACAGCAAGAAATTTTCGCAAGAAGTAAGCTCTGCTTGCATAATGAAACCATTTTAGGCTATTTCAACAAACATCCTTGAACGTTGGTAATTCTCTCGATAACCGGGAATTATTTCACTACCACATAGAGCGTTGCTTGACCTAATTCGCACCCTTTCGGAATATCAAGGTTTCGAAAGTAAGCAATACTATCTTAAAATCCATAAACACCGTTCTATTCTTCACATAATATAAATCATACTCTGTCTTTACCTTATACTCTTCCAACGTTGAGGAGTGCTTGTAATTAATCTGTGCCCATCCAGTGAGGCCTGGTTTTATCAAGAGACGATATGTATAATACGGTATGTGTGGTTTCATCATCTCGTGGTACTCAATCATTTCTGGTCTCGGACCAACAAGGCTCATTTTCCCTTTGAGAATAAGCCAAAATTGGATGGATTCATCTATCCTTGTCTTTCTTATGAATTTACCTATCTTCAAAACCCTTTGCTCAATGTCTTTGTTTGGATTTGTTGGATCTATCTGCGCATCTCTTAATGAGCGTAGTTTCAGCATTTCGAATATCTTTTCATTCTTACCCACTCTCGGTTGCCTGAACAAAACTGGAGGACCATCTTCTATGAAAATCCATATCGCCGATACCAATATAACTGGCGAATACACAACCAGCCCAACGAGTGAAAAGAATATGTCCATTATCCTTTTGGCTGGGGATTCTTCGATGTTGTCGAAGTAAACTTTGTAGTATTCTTCAAATTTTTGCATAACTTCAAGAGGG
>Ga0207430_10056_pt1 | contig 60289 bp, 71 predicted proteins | sample YelNatsi3bottle8_FD_187544 | JGI IMG/M metagenome (GOLD analysis project Ga0207430, IMG submission 187544) | Hot spring thermophilic microbial communities from Obsidian Pool, Yellowstone National Park, USA - site 3 bottle 8 (SPAdes) (version 2) | ecosystem: Environmental > Aquatic > Thermal...
TTTGTTGATTGTTAGCATACTTATCCTCCTTTATTACTTCGTATATTATTATATTTCGACATAAAAAAAGAGAATCCTTTTTTTGTGATGGATTCTCTTTTTAAAATTATACTTTGTCAACAATCTGAGGCAGGCATTGAAATGCCTGCCTAATTTTTATTTGGTTTTAAGTTATGAGGTTAAGTTGTTTTTTATATTGACAATGATTTTCAATAATAATATAATAATAATGAAAGTCATTATCATTGGGAGGTAAGACCTATGACTCTTGATAAAGCTAGGGTTGGGCAAAAAATAGTAATTAAGGATATACTTGATGAAAATATAAGGGTTCAAGCTATAAGATTAGGACTTTATAAAGGAGCTAATGTGGTGTGTTCAGCTAAAATCCCTTTTGGGCCTATTATAGTAGGAAATAAGTTTCAGGAGATTGCTGTAGGAAGGGAACTTGCAAAAAAAATAGAAATAGACATAGTAAGTTAAGGAGGGATGTTATGAGCTGCTGTCAAGGTTTAAAGATAAATATTCCAAAAGGAGCTAAAAAAATTGTTCTTGCAGGCAATCCTAACGTAGGAAAATCTGTTTTTTTTAACGCTTTAACAGGAATGTATGTTGATGTTTCAAATTTCCCAGGAACAACGGTTGATATATCCCACGGCAGATTTGGAAATGATGTAGTTTTAGATACTCCAGGAGTTTATGGAGTTTCATCTTTTAATGATGAGGAAAGGGTTGCAAAGGATGTTATACTTTATGGAGATATTATATTAAATGTAGTTGATGCTTTACACTTGGATAGAGATTTGTTTTTAACTTTGCAGCTTATAGATATGGGTAAACCTATTATAGTTGCTCTTAATATGATGGATGATGTAGAAAGAAATGGAATAAAAATAGATGTAGATAAGCTTAGTAAACTTTTAGGGGTTCCTGTTATTCCAACTGTTGCAGTTAAAGGAAAAGGTATAAGTGAAGTTAAAAATCAGATATATAATGCTAAAGTTGGAAATTCTCATCCTAAAATACTAGAATATATAAAATCAATAAAGGATAAAATAGAAAATCAAAGTGAAGCTTTAATGATTCTAGAAGATGATGAAGATATGTTAAAAAAGTATGGATTAAAACCCTTTAATTTAAGAGAAGAAATTTACAGGTTAAGAAGACAAAGAGTTGATGAAATAGTTTCAGAAGTTGTATTAAGTGATTACAGTAAAAGTTCTATAAGGAATAAAATAGGATACTATATGTTAAATCCTTTAACTGGAATTCCTATACTATTTATTACTTTGTATGTTATATTTAAGGTCATAGGAGTTTTTGTTGCTGGAAATTTAGTTGAAATAACGGAAGGAACCATAATGAAAGGATACTATGAGCCGTTTATTAAAAGTGTTATATCAAAATTTGTTAAAGGAGGAGTTATTTATAATTTTCTTGTAGGAGAGTATGGAATATTAACACTAACTCCAACTTACGTTTTAGGACTTTTGATGCCTCTTGTAGTGGCTTTTTATTTCTTTATGTCTTTACTTGAAGATTCAGGTTATCTTCCAAGAATAGCAGCTCTTACAGATAGAGTGCTATCCTTCTTTGGATTAAATGGAAGGGCTATAATTCCAATAATATTGGGATTTGGATGCATAACTATGGCTACTATAACTACAAGGCTTTTAGGAACAAGAAAAGAAAAGATAATAGCAACAGCGCTTTTAGGGTTAACTATACCTTGTTCTGCTCAGCTTGGTGTTATAGCTGGAATGATTGCACCTTTAGGAGTTAAGTATGTATTGATTTATTTAATTACTATTGTTTCTGTTTTTGTTATTACAGGAACTACTTTAAATAAAATATTGCCCGGAGAATCTTCACATCTTTTTATTGATTTGCCTCCTGTTAGAATTCCAAGGATTTTAAATGTATTAAAAAAGACGTATTCTAAGACTTTAATGTTTTTAAAGGAAGCAACTCCTTTATTTGCTTTAGGAGCTTTTATTATAACGCTTTTAAATGAAACCAATTTACTTAATTATATTCAAATACTTTTTGCACCTTTTACACAAAATATACTAAAGCTTCCTAAAGAGGCTACAAATGCTTTTATAATGGGTATAATAAGAAGAGATTTTGGCGCAGCAGGTCTTACAGAACTTGCTTTAAATAAAGAACAAACGGTAATTGCTTTGGTTACCATAACTTTGTTTGTGCCTTGTATAGCTTCTATTATGGTTATGTTTAAAGAAAGAAGCAAGCAAGAAGCTATAGCTATTTGGTTAGGAAGTTTTATAATTGCTTTTTTAGTAGGCGGAATTTTGGCTTTTATTTTACTTTAATTAGAAGGTGATAATATGGAAATAAAATGTCCAACCTGCGGTTATATAGTTAAAGACTCTATGATATGTCCAAGATGTAGAACAAAACTTATATCATGTCTAGGTTGCAGTGGTAATTGTTTAAAGTGCAAGCTCAGGAAGGATAAAAATTAATATTGATGTTACTTGACAATATACAAATAGTGCATGTAAAATTTAACTAATGAAAATATTTTTCATTGGGGTGCATATGTGGTATGATGACAAAGGAAGAAACAGAAAAGTTTAAGCAGGAACTTAAGGAAAGAGGTTATAAATTAACACCTCAAAGAAGGGCAATTTTAAACGTCATAATAGAAAACGAAGGAAGGCACTTGTCACCAGAGGAAATATATGAATTTGTAAAAAAAGAATGTCCAGAAATAGGATTAGCTACAGTCTATAGAACAGTTCAATTGCTTGAAAAAATGGGTGTTCTTTATAGGATGAATTTTGATGATGGTGTAAGTAGATATGAACTTGTTAAAAACACCGCTGATCACCAACATCACCATCTTGTATGTTTAAAATGTGGAAGTATTGAGGAAGTAGAAGATGATCTTTTAGAGGTTTTAGAAGACAAAATAGCTCAAAAATATGATTTTTTTATAAAAAATCATGATGTAAAGTTTTATGGTTTTTGTAAAAAATGTAGAAAATAATGCATGAGAATTGCTTTTAGCAATTCTTCATGCTTTATTTTTTAAATTACATATATATTTTGTTTTTTGTGGTAAAATACAAGTAGAAGTGTTTGGCTTAACAAAGGAGGGAATATGATTGACAAAAAATAAAATAAAGGTTGTTCCGTTAGGTGGAGTAAATGAAATAGGAAAAAATATGACGATGATAGAATATAAGAATGAAATTATAGTTATAGATTGTGGTTTAATGTTTCCTGAGGAAGAGATGTTTGGAATAGATGTGGTAATTCCTGATGTTACATATCTTGTTAAAAATAAAGAAAAAGTCAAAGGAATATTTTTAACCCATGGACATGAAGACCATATAGGAGGACTTCCTTATATTTTAAAGCAGCTTAATGTTCCAGTTTATGGGACTATGCTGACTTTGGGTATTGTTCAAACGAGGTTAAAGGATCATGGAATTCTAAGTTCTGTGGATCTTAGAGTGGTAAAAGCAGGAGAAGTTGTAGAGCTTGAAAATATGAAGGTAGAATTTATTAAAAATTGTCATAGTATAGCTGATTCATGCTCTCTTGCAATTCATACCGAACTTGGCGTTATAGTTCATACTGGGGATTTTAAAATAGACTATACTCCTATAGATGGAGTTACTATGGATCTTGCAAGATTTGCAGAACTTGGGAAAAAGGGAGTTTTACTTTTACTGGCTGATAGCACAAATGTTGAAAGACCGGGATATACCATGTCAGAAAGAGTTGTTGGAGAAACTTTCGATAATATATTTTCAGAAGCTTCAGGTAGAATAATAGTTGCAACGTTTGCTTCGAATGTTCATAGAATTCAGCAAATAATAAATTCTGCCTATAAGTTTAATAGAAAAGTTGCTGTGTCAGGAAGAAGCGTTGAAACTATATTAGAAGTTGCATATTCGTTAGGATATTTAAATATACCAGAAGGTTTACTGATAAGCATAGATGATATTAATAAATATAATGATAGACAAATAGTTATTATAACTACTGGAAGTCAAGGAGAGCCTATGTCGGCTCTTGCTAGAATGTCTACATCTGAACATAAAAAGGTGGAAATTAAAGAAGGAGACCTTGTTATAATTTCAGCAACTCCAATACCTGGTAATGAAAAGCTTATTTCAAGAGTTATAAATCAACTATTTAAAAAAGGAGCTAATGTATATTATCAATCTCTTGCAGATGTTCATGTATCAGGGCATGCTTGCCAAGAGGAGTTAAAACTTATTCATACTTTAACAAAGCCTAAGTATTTTATGCCAGTTCATGGAGAATTTAGACATTTAAAACAACATGCTTTCTTGGCTGAAAAATTAGGAATGGAGAAGTCAAATATATTTATAGCTGAAATAGGACAGGTTCTTGAAATAACTAAGGAAGGTGCAAAGCTTAATGGAAGTATTCCAGCAGGTCAAGTTTTAGTTGATGGACTTGGGGTTGGAGATGTTGGAAGTATTGTTTTAAGGGATAGAAAACATTTATCTCAAGATGGAATATTGACGGTTGTTGTAACCATAGATAAATCAAACGGCAAAATCCTTGCAGGACCAGATATTATTTCAAGAGGATTTGTTTATGTTAGAGAATCAGAAGATTTGATAGAGGAGGCTAAGAAGCTAGTTAAAAAGGCAATAGATGAATGTTTAAGTAAGCAGGTTACGGAATGGGCAACAATTAAAGCTAATGTAAGGGATGTTTTAAGGGACTTTTTATACGAAAAAACAAAACGAAAACCTATGATATTACCTATTATAATGGAAATTTAATAAGGGGGTGGGTCTATGTATATTTATGACAAAGTTTATGAGTTTGCAAGGGAACTTAAAAATGCTCCTGAGGTAGTTAATTATAAAAGAGCACTTGAAAAAATCAATGCTAATGAAAAGCATAAAAAGATGGTTGAAGATTTAAGAAAAATGCAATTTGAGATTTATTCAATGCAACTTCAAGGAAAACAACCATCAAAAGAGCAAATGGAGGCTTTTGAAAATATCTCAAATATTATAAGTTTAAACCCTGAAGTAAAAGAATTTTTAGAAGCTGAAATGAGGTTTTTAACTTTATGGCAGGATATTTTTAAAATAATAACTGATACTATAGGAATTAATATAAATCCTAACTTATAATGGAGGGTATTATGGATAAGAATAGAATAAAATATTTAACAAAAGCGGGTATTATAGCTGCTATCTATGCTGTTTTAACTATTTTTCTAATGCCTATATCCTATGGGCCAGTTCAATTTAGGATATCAGAAGCCCTAACTGTTTTACCTTTTGTTGAGCCTGCTGCAATTTGGGGGCTTTTTATAGGATGTATTTTTGCTAACTACTTTGGAGGTCTTGGATGGGTGGATATAGTTTTTGGAAGTTTGACTACCCTTGTTGCGGCTTATCTTACTTCAAAGATGCCAAATAAGTACTTAGCTGTTTTGCCGCCCATATTTTTAAATGCATTTGTTGTAGCAATTTGGGTTCAACAGTTTATAGGACAAGAAGTTAAGATAAAAGGATTAAGTCCGTATTGGATTACGGTAGGAACTATTGGATTTGGAGAGTTTGTAACTGCGGGTATACTTGGGATTATGTTGCTTACAATATATGAAAGAATACAAAAATAGCACTTTATTCAGCTAAGCTGAATAAAGTGCTATTTTTGCGCTTGAGGAAAACATTATAAAGTGTTATAATTTTGTAGGTTAAAAAACAACAAGATTCTACAAAATATTTCTACATGATTTGTGATAAAATAAATTGAGAATATTTTATGTTGCTGGAGGGAAAAATGAGTGCAATTGTTTATGATTATATTGAAGAGTATATAAGAAATTTAATTCCTGAGAGCAAAGGGATTTTGAAGGAGCTAGAGGAGTATGCCAAGAATAATAAAGTTCCTATTATTCATAAGGAAGTTGGTCAGCTGCTTAGGATATTGATAAGGCTTCATGGTATTAAGAATATTCTTGAAGTTGGAACTGCAATAGGATATTCTTCTATACTAATGGCTGATGCAGCAGGAGATTGCAAAATAGTTACTATTGAGCGAGATGAAGATATGGTAAATAAAGCAGTGGATAATATAAGAAAAGCTAACATGGAGGATAAGATACAGGTACTAAAGGGAGATGCCCTTGAGGTATTAAAAAGTTTGGAGGGAAGTTTTGATTTAATTTTTTTGGATGCAGCTAAGGGACATTACATACATTTTCTTCCAGAATGTTTAAGGTTGTTAAAAAAAGGAGGACTTTTGATTTCTGATAACGTACTTTTTAGAGGCATGATTGCAACAAACGACTTAGTTAAAAGAAGAAAAATAACAATTGTAAAAAGGCTTAGAAAATATTTAAGCGATATTTCTAATAATCCAGTTTTAGAGACGGTTGTTCTTCCTTTAGGAGATGGTGTTGCTATTACTTTAAAGAGATAGGAGGTGCAAAATGAAATTAGAGCTTTTAGCTCCTGCTGGAAATTTAGAAAAGCTTAAAGTTGCTGTTCTTTATGGAGCTGATGCTGTATATATTGGTGGGGAAGCTTACAGCCTAAGAGCAATGGCAGATAACTTTGATATAGATACTATGAAAGAAGCATTAGAGTTTGCACATAAGCATGGAGTTAAGGTTTATGTAACGGTTAATATATTTGCCCATAATGATGATTTAAAGGGTATTCCTAGTTATGTAAAATCTTTAAGTGAAATAGGTGTTGATGCTATAATAGTATCTGATCCAGGGGTTTTTTCTATAGTTAAGGAAGTTGCACCTGACATGGAGGTTCACATTAGCACTCAAGCTAATAATACAAATTACAAAACCTGTGAGTTTTGGTATAAACTTGGAGCAAAAAGGGTAGTTTTAGCAAGGGAACTTTCGTTAAAGGAGATAAAAGAAATAAGACAAAAAACTCCAAAGGATTTAGAGCTTGAAGCTTTTGTTCATGGGGCTATGTGTATATCTTATTCGGGAAGATGTTTATTATCTAATTATATGACTTATAGAGATGCAAACAGGGGAGCTTGTGCCCATCCTTGTAGGTATAAATATTATTTAGTTGAAGAAAAAAGACCTGGACAATATTTTCCAGTTTTTGAAGATGAAAGGGGAACATATATATTAAATTCTCACGATTTGTGTATGATAGAATATATTCCTGAGCTTGTTGAAAGTGGGATTACAAGTTTTAAAATAGAAGGAAGAATGAAAAGTTCTTATTATGTTGCGACGGTTGTTAAAGCATACAGGCAAGCAATAGATGCTTATTTAAAGGATAAAGAAAATTATAAATTTAATCCTAAGTGGCTTGAAGAAGTTTCAAAGGCAAGCCATAGGGAATTTTCAACAGGCTTTTATTTTGGTAAACCTCAAAAGCAGATTTATTCAACATCTTCATATATTAGGACCCATGATGTTGTGGGAATTGTTGTTGATTATGATGAAAAAAATAACATTGCAACTATTGAGCAAAGAAATAAAATTTTTAAAGGGGATACTGTTGAAGTATTAACTTATAAAGGTGAAAATTTTAAAATAACTTTGGATTATATGTGGAATTTGGAGGGAGAGGAGATTGACTCTACTCCACATCCACAGATGATATATAAAATAAAAACAAATAAAAAATTAAATCCATATGATATGCTAGTTAAGGAGAAAGGGGATAAAGATGAATAGACCTATTTTAATTGGTATTGCAGGAGGAACTGGTTCTGGAAAAAGTACTGTTGCAAATGAGATTTTTAAAAGCTTACCAGGAGAAAGCATAGCAGTAATCGAGCAGGATTCATATTATAAGGATCAAAGCCATCTAACTTTAGAGGAAAGAAAAAAGACAAATTATGATCATCCAGATGCTTTTGATACTGAGCTTTTGATTAAACACTTAAAGATGCTTTTAAACGGTGAAGCTATTGAAAAACCTTTATATGACTTTGAAATTCACACGCGCAAAAAAGAAACTGTAAGGATAGAGCCAAAGGATATAATTATTTTAGAAGGCATACTTATTTTAGCAGAACCTGAGATAAGAAATTTATTAGATATTAAGATTTTTGTGGATACTGATGCTGATGTTAGAATTATAAGAAGAATTCAAAGGGATATAAAGGAAAGAGGAAGAACAGTAGAATCTGTTATTGAGCAATATATGAATGTTGTTCGCCCAATGCACATGCAGTTTGTAGAGCCAACTAAAAGATATGCTGATATAATAATTCCAGAAGGTGGATACAACAAGGTAGCTATAGATATTTTAATAGCAAAAATTAAACAAATTTTATCTAAAAATAAGTAACAAAAACCCCCTAGTTGGCATATTATAATACATAGCCAACTGGGGGGTGAACTTTTGTTGATTGACATTATTATTTTGATTATTGAAACAACGAGAAACTTTATAGGTTATTTAACTAATGGAAAATCGTTTCCTCAACCTCTTTCTGAAGAAGAAGAGAGGGAGTTGTTTTTAGCATATAAAAATGGAGATCAAAATGCTAAAAATGAACTTATTACAAGGAACCTAAGATTAGTTGCTCATATAATAAAAAAGTTTAATCCTAGTCCTAAAGATGCTGATGATTTAATATCTATAGGAACTGTAGGGCTTATTAAGGCCATTGAAACTTTTGATAAATCAAAGGGAAATAGATTTGCAACCTATGCGGCAAGGTGTATAGAAAATGAAATTTTAATGTATGTAAGAAGTTCTAAAAAATCTAAATCTGAAGTTTACCTTCAAGATCCTATAGGAGTTGATAAGGAAGGGAATGAAATTTGTCTTATAGATGTATTAGGAACAGATAGCGAAAAGATAGTTGATGAAGTTGATAATAAAATATCTACAAGGAAATTAAAATCCCTTTTAAATAAAGTTTTAGATGAAAAAGAAAAAATCATAATAGAGCTTAGATATGGAATATCTGGCGAACCTTTAACTCAAAGGGAGATTGCAAAAATTCTTGGAATATCAAGGTCCTATGTATCGCGAATAGAAAAAAAAGCTTTAAAAAAGTTGGCTAAGGCTATGAAGATTTAAGTGCATTTCAGTAATCTGAAATGCACTTTTTATAATTTTTTGATATAATTAATGTTATTGTAAGGAAAAATTTTATAAAGAGGTGAGGTATGTTTAATAGATTAAAACCGGATTATTATGTGCCAAGCATTTATTCGATTGATTTTGATAAGTTAAAACAAAAGGGTATAAAATCTTTAATAATAGATATAGATAACACTTTAATGCCTTGGGGAGCTAAACAGGCTGATGATAACGTAAAGATTTTAATTGATAGTCTTTTTAAAAGAGGTTTTAAAATTTGTTTACTGTCTAATAGTTCAAAAAGAAGAATTAAAAAATTTATAGGTAATATTAAAATTGAGTATTATTCTGGAATAGGTATAAAACCTATGAAAAGGATGTTTAAAGGAGCTTTGAATATTTTAAATTCCTTACCAGGCGAGGTATGTTGTATTGGAGATCAGATTTTTACTGATATTTTAGGGGCAAAAAGGTGTGGAATAAGAACTATATTAGTTGATCCTATTTTTAAAAAGGAATTTATTGCTACTAGATATTTAAGAAGATTAGAAGATAAAATAAGAAAAAATCTAAATTATTCAAAGGAGATAATGAAGTATGAATAATATTTTTGGACTTTTAGGTAAAAAACTTTCCCATAGCAAATCTCCGGAGATTCATTTTGCTATTTTAAATGAACTGAAAATAAAAGGTGGATATTATATTTTTGAAGTAGATGAAATAAATCTAAAAAAAGCTTTTGAAGCTTTTAAGGTTTTAAAGGTTAAGGGAATTAATGTCACTATTCCATATAAGATAAAAGTAATGGAATTTTTAGATGATTTATCCTATGAAGCAAGGCTTATAGGTTCAGTCAATACGATAAAATTTAAAGATGGATATGCAATAGGATATAACACAGACTATTATGGTTTTAAATATTCTCTTGAAAGGTATGGAATAGAGGGAAAAAATAAAACTGTTTGTGTTTTAGGCTCTGGAGGTGCTGCAAGGTCTGTTATTCAAGTTTTTAAGGATTTAAATGCAAGGGAGATTGTTGTTGTAACAAGACAAAAAAATGGAAAAGTTATTGATGGCGTAAAGGTTATAGATTATGAGGATGTTTCTAGTTTTAAAGGAGCTGATATTTTAGTTAATTGTACTCCTTTAGGTATGTATCCAGATGTTAATTTTTCACCCTTAGATAAAAAAGATATAATTAAATTTGAAAAGGTATTCGATTTAATCTATAATCCTAGCGAGACTCTTTTAATGAAGTATGCCAAGGAATTTAATATTCCTTGTTATAATGGATTTTATATGTTACTTTTACAAGCTATTAAATCTCAAGAAATTTGGAATGAAATTTATATAAGTGATGAATTTGTAGATCGCATAATTAAAAATGTTAACATATATGTTTAAAACTACAAAAAACCTGTAAAAATTATTAATGAAAAATTTTTACAGGTGGTATGTATGGAATTTCAATTTGGATATGATGATTTTATTAGTTTAGATTTATTTTATTTTGATTCAACAAATCATGATTTTATAAAGAATAATATTTATCCTATTTATGAAAATAGCCAAAGAATTATTTTAGGCATAAATGAGAATTCTAATCTAGATTTTTTAAGGAACATAGAAAGCAATTTAGAAAAGGAGATAATAAAGTTAAAGGTTAAGAATAAATATAACCGTTTAGATCTTTCTTCAGCCTCCAACCTTTTAAATTGGATTATTGAATATGCTACAAAGCTTGAAGCTAGCGATATTCATATAGAACCTTTTGAAAAATATGTTAGAATAAGATACAGAATAGATGGAGAGTTAAGTGAAATTATAAGGATATCTTATGATGCTTATAATTTGATAATTAATAGAATAAAACTTTTAGCAAATATGGATATTGCAGAGAAGAGATTGCCCCTTGATGGTAAAATAATTTGGGAAATAGAAGGAATTAAATATGACCTTAGAATTTCTACTGTTCCAACTTACTATGCAGAAAAGATGGTTATTAGAATTTTGTATAGAAATAATGCTTTTATTGAAAAAAATGAGATTGGAATGTTAAAGGAACATTTAGAAATTTTAAATAGGGCCTTAAAAAGAAAAAGAGGTGTGATACTAATCACGGGTCCTACAGGAAGTGGAAAGTCTACAACGCTTTATTCTATATTAACAATGTTAAATAAAGAAAGTTTAAATATTTTAACTATTGAAGATCCTGTTGAATATATAATAGAAGGGATTAACCAGATAAATGTTAATTATAAGGTAGATTTAAATTTTTCAAATGGACTTAGGGCTATTTTAAGACAAGATCCTGATGTTATAATGATTGGAGAGATAAGAGATAAAGAAACAGCAGAGATAGCTATAAGAGCTGGAGTTACGGGACATTTAGTTTTATCAACATTTCATACTAACGATTGTTTTTCAACAATAACTAGACTTTTAGATATGGGAATTGAACCATTTTTAATTGGAGCGTCATTAAATTTAATAATATCTCAAAGATTAGTAAGAACTATTTGTCCGTATTGTAAAGAAAAATATTATCCATCAGAATTTGAAAAAAGTTTTCTTGAAATAGATGATGGTATTTTTAAAGGCAAAGGCTGTAGCAGGTGTAATTATACTGGCTATAAGGGAAGGACAGGTATTTTTGAAGTTTTAGAGATAAATGAAAAACATAGAGAAATTATTATGAAGGACTTTAATGAAGATAGAATTAGAAAATTAAATGATTTTAAAACTTTAAAGGAACATTGTAGGATATTAGTTAAAAAAGGTGTTACAACCTTTGAAGAATATATGAAAGTATCATATCTATTTATGTAAGGGGGAATGAATTTTGTTCAATTTTGATGATTTACTAAAAAAAGCAGTTGAACTTGAAGCATCGGATATACATTTAACTGTTGGTATCCCTCCTACATTTAGAATAAATGGGAAGCTTCAGCAAATAGGAGATAAAAAGTTAACATCAGATGATACAAGGATGTTTGTAGAACATGTTTTAAATGAATCTCAATATGAATTATATAATGAAAAAGGAGAAATAGATTTATCTTATTCTTTACAAGGAATTGGAAGATTTAGAATAAACATCTTTAAACAAAGAGGAAGTGATGCATTAGCTATTAGAAATGTTCCTCTACAAGTTCCTACTTTGGAAAAACTTGATATGCCTAAAGTTATAAAGGAACTTTGTACAAAGACAAGAGGACTTATTTTAGTTACAGGTCCTGCAGGAAGTGGAAAATCTACTACATTAGCTGCAATGATAAATGAAATAAATAATTTAAGAAATTGCCATATTATTACTCTTGAAGATCCTATTGAATATTTACATAAACATAAAAAAAGTATAGTAAATCAAAGAGAGGTAGGATATGATACAAAATCCTATGCTAGTGCTTTAAAAGCAGCGTTAAGGGAGGATCCAGATGTTATTTTGGTAGGAGAGATGAGAGATTTAGAAACTATATCTATTGCTTTAACTGCAGCAGAGACAGGACATCTTGTTCTTTCAACTTTACATACAATTGGTGCTTCAAAGACCATAGATAGGATTGTAGATGTGTTTCCGCCTCATCAACAACAGCAGATAAAGATACAATTAGCTTCAGTGTTAGAAGGAATTATTTCTCAGCAGCTTATTCCTCGTTCAGATGGAGTAGGAAGAGTATGTGCTATGGAAATTATGATAACCACTCCAGCTGTTAGAAACTTAATAAGAGAAGGAAAAACTCATCAAATCGATTCAATTATTCAAACAGGTGGAAAATATGGTATGAAAACCATGGATACATCTTTAGTTGAGTTATATAAAAAAGGATTAATAACGCAAGAAGATGCTTTAGCTTTTGCTGTAGATAAGGATATAATGGAGAGACTTATGAGACTTTAAAGAGGTGTTTGATATGCTGCCCCTTAAGATTGATTTAAATAAAAGAATCCTTAAGGGGGGTTCTGTTAGTTTATATAGATTAAATAAAAAAGAAATTGCAAAGTTTTTTAGTTATATATATTTTATTACTTCTTCAGGTATAAATTTTATAAAGGGTGTAAATATATTAAAGGACATGACTAATAATAAAAAATTAAATGTATTTATAAATGAATTGTTTGATCTAGTAGCCGCAGGAAATAGTTTTAGTGATTCAATAGAACGAGTAGGAATTTTTCCAAGTTTAGCTGTTGCTCTTATAAGAGTTGGAGAAAAAAGCGGTAGGCTTGAAGATGTTTTTTTAGAGCTTTCTAATTATTATGAAAATGAATATGAATTTGAAAGAAAGATAATGCGTTCATTATATTATCCGCTTTTTTTAACATCAACAGCATTAATTTCTATATTGTTAATTACAAATTATATAATACCTAAAATAATAAGGCTACTTAAGGAATTTAACATAACTCAAATTCCTAAATTAACATTGTTTATTCTTGATTTTTCTAAATGCTTTAGTAAACTAATTTTGTTTTTTTCCTTCTTGTTTTTTATTTTAGTTTTTATGTATAAATTTTCTAAAAATGGTATTAAGAGAAAAATAGACTTTATATTACTTTATATTCCGATATACAAAAGTTTAAAGATGGATATTTTAATGTCGAGATTAGGAAAGTGTTTACATCTTATGATAATAAGTGGAGTTCCTATTGTAGAGTGTTTAAATTTAGCAGCTTCCTTAATAGACAACGTTATAGTTTATGAAGAATATATGAATGCTTTAAATGAAATAATGTTAGGTAAGGGAATTTCTGAAGCTTTTAGAAAAAGAAAAATATTTCCTAATTATTTTGTTGAGTTTATTTCTATAGGCGAGGAGACTGGAGAATTAGATGATGCTTTAATTAAAATATCGGATTTTTTAAACAAGGAGGTAACAATAAGGTTTAATTCTTTAATAACTTTAATAGAACCCTTTATAATAATTATTATTTCATTATTTGTTTTTATAACTATGCTTTCGATTTTGTTTCCTATATTTCAAATTTATGAAAAGATAGGTTTGTAATCTGGGGGGAATTTATGCCTGTATTAGTTTTTATACTTGGACTTATTATTGGAAGCTTTCTAAATGTTTGTATATATAGAATACCTAAAGAAGAATCAATTATTTTTTCAAGATCTTATTGCCCATACTGTAAGCAGAAAATAAAATGGAGGGATTTAATACCTATATTAAGTTATATATTTTTAAAGGGGAGGTGTAGATTTTGTAAAAATAAAATATCTTTGATTTATCCTTGTGTTGAAATTTTAAATGCAACTTTGTATTTATTGCTTTATCTTAAATATGATTTTACAATATTGTTTTTAAAATATGCTGTATTATCTTCCCTTGCTATAGTAATAGGTTTTATAGATTATTATACTACTGATATATATACTAATACTATCATATTTGGAATAGCAACAGGAGTAATTTTTATATTGCTTGAATATTTTTTAAAAGTAAAAATTATTACTTATTTTTTAGGAGCATTGATGGGAGGAGGAATAATATCTGTCATCATATTTTTAACAAATGGAATGGGCTGGGGAGATGCTGAGTTTTTATTTGTTATAGGATTATTTTTAGGATTTGGACTTACTTTGATTACTTTAATTTTATCTTTTATAATAGGTGGTATTTTTGGAATTTTTCTTGTTGTATTAAAGTTTAAATCACATAAAGATTATATTCCGTTTGCACCTTTTATTTCTATAGCTTCTATAATAGCAATTTTTTTTGGAGATTGTATTACTAAATTCTTATGGGGGTGATTATGAAAAGAGGGCATGTTCTTTTAGAAATTATAATTGGATTTTGTATAGTTTTTATAATTTTTAGTTTTCTGTATGTAAGTCCTTCTGCTTTTTATAATAACTTATGTTTGGAATTTGTAGCAAAAGGTCTTGTAAGCGATTTAAAGTGGAGCAAATTAAATGCATATTCTAAGGGGGCTGATGTTTGTTTTTACTTTATAAAAGATAACCAATCTTCCGATTACGTTGGTTACTCCATATCTCAAAATTTAAAAACTTTAAAAAAAGTTATGTTTCCTAAAAATATAGTCGTGTCAAGAAGCTTAAGTACGTTCTCATCTTCAGGTATTTTGACTTTTAATCCTAATGGAAGTGTTTCGCCTTATGCTTGTTCCATAGTTGTTTTAAATAAAAGCAGTGGAAAAAACAAAAAAATTACTTTAACTATAGGTTTTACAAGAATAACAGAAAAGTAGTGATTGTAATGAAAAAAGGATTTATTCTTATTAACACTTTGTTGGTTTTTTCTTTATTTAGCATGATTATTATTTTGATTTTTGATGTTAATACAAATGTTTTAAATAAAGTTCAGCGTAGTAATGATTTAGAATATGAACTTTATGTTTGCAGAAGTATAATAGAGTTTTTTAAGGCTGAGAATAGAACGATGGATAACATAGAAGTAGAAATTGATTTCGATGATTTTTCTGAAGTTAAACAAGAAATATTGAAAAGAGGTTTTTATGAATACATAATACTTATGGATAAAAAAGTTGAACATAAAAAGTATAAAGTTATTATGAAGTTTTATATAAAAAATGAATTTAATATTATAAAAGTTAGATGTATGAATCAAAAAGGAGGTATAGAACTTATTTTTGCAAAACCTTATGAGATTTAGACATAAAGGGTATGTTTTGATGGAAGTCTTTGTTTGGATGTTTCTTATATCTGTGATGTTTATTTGTTTTTTTGATATGCTTATATTTAATAGTAAGTTTTATTTTAATATTATTGATTCTATGGATTCAAGAATAAACACACAAATTGCAATGGAATTTTTAATTGATAAAATAACTAATTCAAAAAATATAAGTTTTCAAAATGGAATTTTATATGTTGATGGTAAAAAGATTTATTTAAATAAAGATGTTTTGATATATGAATATGGTTCTACTCCTGTTGTTGACAAGATAAAAAATTTTACTGTTTTAGATTTAGGAAATGGTCTTTATGAAATAAGTGTTGAATCTAAACATGATTTTAAAAAGATTATAATTCAAAAGCGGTGATTATATGAAAAAAGGATTTATAGAGATAAGTTTTTTGGTCTTTCTTTTTGTCTTGATATTTTTTAGTTTATTTTTATTAGATATTGCTTTAAATAATTTATCTATACCTTTAATTTTAAAAAATAAAGTTCAATCTAGATATTATGCTGAAACGGGTATGAATTATGCAATTTATAAAATAAAAAACAAATTGATAAATGGCAATTCACAATTTTATGTTATATTTAAAGATGATGATGTATTTATTTATGATAAGCCATTAGGCAAAAGCTATGCTTTCGTTAAGATAAGTTGTACTATTGGAATAGGGTATAAAATATTTAATATATCATCAAAGGGTTATTATTTTGATTATTGTAGCTTTATTAATGATCAAATTACAGTTAATGAATAGGGGTGAGGCTGTGATAAAAAATTTTTCTTTAATTGGAATGCCAGGATGCGGAAAAACCACTATAGGTAAAATTTTGTCACAAAAATTAGGTATGGATTTTATAGATTTAGATGAATTCATACAGCTTAAAATAGGCTTAAGCATAAGTAACATATTTGATATTTATGGTGAAAAATTTTTTAGAAATATAGAGTCAGAATGTTTAAAAGAAGTTTTAGAAAAAGAAGGACAAATTATTGCTACAGGTGGCGGAATAGTGACGGTTGAGAAGAATATAGAGATTTTAAGGAATAGATCTATAGTATTTTATATAAAAAGAAACATAGAAGATATTTTAAAGAATGTAGATCTTGAAAATAGACCTCTTCTTAGGGATAATAAAAATAAGATATATGAGCTTTACAATCAAAGATATAAACTATATGAAAAATGTGCTCATTATGTTGTAGATAATAAATTAATAGATGAAGTTGTAAAGTCTATTATAAATATTATAAAAAATCAGGAGGTTTAAAATGACAGTAAAATTTGGACCATCTGGTATATCTAAAGCGTTTTATGAAGAAGGATATAAGTCATCTGTTGATTACCCTATGTGGTTAAATAGAATGGGACTTGAGCTTTATGAATATTCCTTTGGTAGAGGAATAACTTTAAGTGAAAAGACTGCAGAGAAAATAGGTGATAATGCTAAAAAGTATCAAGTACAAATGTCTGTTCATGCTCCATATTTTATAAATTTTGCTAGTGATGAAGATGAAAAAATAAAAAAATCAATTGAATATTTAAGAAAAAGCTCTTATTTTGCAAATATAATGGGAGCTGATAGAGTAGTTTTTCACCCTGGCTCCTGTGCAAAAATGGATAGAAAAAAAGCTTTTGAAAATTGTAAAAAAGGTATAAGTAGAGCAATAGATGAACTTATAAAGGATGGACTTTATCCTAAGATAAAGATATGTCCGGAAACTATGGGAAAACAAAATCAACTTGGAACTCTAGATGAAATAATTGAAATTTGTGGCATTGATGAAAATCTTATCCCTACTATAGATTTTGGTCATATACATGCTTTAGGTAGAGGAGCTTTAAATAGCATTGAGGATTTTAAGGTAATAATAGATAAATTAGAAGATTCTTTAGGTAAGGAAAAGATTAAAGATTTGCATTGCCACTTTAGTAGGATAGAATATACAAGTGCAGGGGAAAAAAAGCATTGGACAATAGATGATTTAGATTATGGCCCAGAATTCTCAGATCTTGCAAAAGTGTTAGTTGAGAAAAATTTATCCTTTAGAATAATATGTGAATCAAGAGAACATATGGCGGAAGATGCTTTAAAATTAAAAAATATTTATATTGAAATGCTTAAAAAATATAATGGTTAAATATAATAATTGCATTGTTGCCATAAATTTGATAAAATACAATTGTTATTTATCAGGATGTGATAATATGAAGCTTTTAGTATTAAATGGACCTAATTTAAATATGCTTGGTAAAAGAGAAGTGCAATTTTATGGTAGTATGTCTTATAACAAGCTTTGCGATGTAATAAGAGACTTTGCTAAAGTCCATGGAATTGAAGTGGATTTTTTTCAAAGCAACATAGAGGGGGAAATAATAAATAAAATTCATTCTGCAGAAGGATTATACGACGGTATAATTATAAATCCTGGAGCTTATACTCATTATAGCTATGCTATTTATGATGCTTTAAAGTCCATTTCAATTCCTGCAGTTGAGGTTCATTTAAGCAATATTTATGCACGGGAGGAGTTTAGAAAAAAGTCTGTAATAGCACCTGCTTGTATAGGTCAGATAAGTGGATTAGGTGTTTATTCTTATATTGGGGCTATACTTTATTTTAAATTAAAGGGGGAATATAAATGAACATTTTAAAAAGACTTGAAAATTTCAGAAGTAAATTTGATGAGCTAGGCATTGATGCTGCGCTTATAATTGGTGATTATAACAGAAATTATTTGAGTGGTTTTACAGGTCATGAAAGTTTTTCAGTTATTCTAAAAGATAAGGCTTATTTTTTAACAGATGGAAGGTACATAGAACAGGCTCATAAGGAAGTTGTAGGGTATGAAGTAATTGAGTATAAGCCACCAATATATGATGCTATTAAAGAAATACTTATTGGAAACAATGTAAAGGTATTAGGAGTTGAAGAGGATAAATTTACATTCCAAGATTTAGAAATGTATAAAGAAAGACTTGGGGACATAAAAATCGTTAAATTAAATCATACTATAGAAAAGATAAGAATGATAAAGGACGAAGATGAAATTGCTCTTATAGAACAAGCTGCAGCTATTGCAGATAAAGCCTTTGAACACATATTAAAGTATATAAAGGTTGGTGTTTCTGAAAGAGATATTGCTCTTGAGATTGAATATTTTATGAAAAAGCATGGTGCTCAAGGACTTTCATTTGATTCCATAGTTGTTTCAGGAGCAAGATCTTCTTTACCACATGGAACACCAACTGATAAGAAAATAGAATACGGTGATTTTGTAACTTTAGATTTCGGATGTATTTATAAAGGATATTGTTCAGATATGACAAGAACTATAGTAGTTGGAAAGGCTACGGAAAAGCAAAAGGAAATTTACAATGCAGTTTTAGATGCAAATGAAGCTGCTTTAAGAGCTATTAAGGCAGGAGTTAAATGTTTTGACTTAGATAAGATTGCAAGGGATATTATAAAAGAAAGAGGATATGGAGATAGGTTTAGCCATGGATTAGGTCATGGTGTTGGAATGGAAGTTCATGAACTACCAAGGGTTAACTTTAGAAGCGATGAAGTATTAGAAGCAGGAATGGTAATAACAGATGAGCCAGGAATATATATACCAGATTTTGGTGGAGTAAGAATTGAAGAGTTAGTAGTTGTAACTCAGGATGGATTTAGAGTTCTTTCACATTCACCAAAGCATTTAATAGAAATTGAATAATAAAAAACATAAGATGGAGGGATATTATTCATGATTTCAGCAGGAGATTTCAAAAAAGGAACTACTTTTGAACTTGATGGACAAGTTTTTACAGTTATTGACTTTATGCATGTAAAGCCAGGAAAGGGAGCTGCCTTTGTAAGAACTAAGCTTAAAAACGTTGTTACTGGTGCAGTTATTGAAAAATCCTTCAGCCCAACTGAAAAGTTCCCAGAAGCTGTTATTGAAAGAAGGGAAATGCAATACCTTTACAATGATGGAACATTATATTACTTTATGGATACACAAACATATGAGCAAATACCATTAAATTATGATAAAGTTGAAGATGCTATAAAATATCTTAAAGAAAATATGACAGCTATTATAAAATTTTATAAAGGAGAAGCTTTCTCAGTTGAACCACCAACATTTGTTGAATTAGAAGTAGTTGAAACAGAACCAGGTGTAAGAGGAGATACAGCTACAACAGCATTAAAGCCAGCTAAAGTTGAAACAGGTGCTACATTTATGGTTCCTTTATTTATAAACGTAGGAGATGTTATAAGAATTGATACAAGAACAGGCGAATATATGTCAAGAGTATGATGCATACTAAAACTAAGCAGTGGTTTCTACCACTGCTTAAATTATATAAAATGAGGTGATATAATGAACATAGTTAAAGAAAGGGTTTCATATCTTAAAGGTTTAGCTGATGGTCTTGGAATTAATGAAGATACTAAAGAAGGAAAACTGCTTATTGCAATTATTGATGTTTTAGATGAAATTGCTGAAGAAATAGATAGAATTTATGGAGAGCAAGCTGACCTTGAAGAATATGTAGATGCAATAGATGAAGATTTAACAAGGCTTGAAGATGAGTTGTATGAAGATGATGATTATGAAGATGATGCTTTTGTAGAAGTTGAATGCCCCCATTGTAATGAAAAAATATTTTTAGATAAAGAGGTCTTTGAAGATGAGGAGGAAGAAGAAATAATTTGTCCAAATTGCAATGAGCCTATTTTTATTAAAGAAGAATGTGAATGTGATAGTGAAGATTGTAATTGCTAGCTCTGGATTTATTCCAGAGCTTTTTTATTTAACTGAATGACAAATTTTTTTTGTCATAAAAATAATTATGTAATAATAAATTTTATATTAAGAAAGGGGGGAGGTAGGTGGGGTTTACTAAAGAAATTATTAATGTATTTCCAGAGAGGATATCAACTGTTTTAAGCAATATTCCAGATAAGGAGTGTAATAAAATCCAAGAGATAAGATTAAGAGCTAAAAAACCTCTTATGGTTGTAAAAAATTCAGAGGACTATTTTTTAGATGATAAAGGACAGATAACAAAGAGTTTAAAAGATGCTTTTATTGTTGAAGTATTTGATATAGATAAGACAATAAAAAGGATGTCAAATTATTCACTGTATTCAGTTGATGATGAGATAAGAAATGGTTTTATTACTCTAGTTGGCGGACATAGGGTAGGTATTGTTGGAAGAGTTGTTTTAGATAATAACAGCATTAAAACTATAAGAAATATTTCAGGAATTAATCTTAGAATAGCAAGGGAAATAAAGGGATGTTCTAAAGAAATTTTAAAACTAGCCTATAAAGAAGGATTGAAGCATACATTAATTGTTTCTCCACCAGGATGTGGGAAGACTACTATTCTTAGGGATATTATAAGAAATATTAGTAATGGAAATGACGAACTAAATATCAAAGGTTATAAAGTAGGTGTTGTTGATGAGAGAGGAGAAATAGCAGCTTGTTATTATGGAGTTCCTCAATTAGATGTTGGAATAAGGACAGATGTTATAGATTCGTGTCCTAAGGTTATAGGAATTAACTTATTATTAAGGTCAATGGGACCTGAGGTGATAGCCGTTGATGAAATAGGAAGTTTAGAAGATGCAAAAGCTATTCAAGATGCTTTAAAATCAGGAGTAAAAATTATAGCTACTGCCCATGGAAAAGACCTTGATGAAGTAAAAAATAGAATAGGAATAAAAGAAATGTTAGAAAATAAATTTTTTGAAGTTGTAATAGTTTTAAGTAAAAGACAAGGTCCAGGAACAATAGATAAAATTATATACCTTTAAATAAAAGGGGGGATATTTTGAAATTTATAGGGTGTATTTTGATTATTGCCTCTACTACTACAATGGGATTTTATATTTCTTATCTTTTATCTGAAAAGGTAAGGCAAATTCAAGAAATACAATATGCACTTCAAGTTTTAGAGGGTGAGATAGTATATTCTTCAGAACCTTTGTATAATGCTCTTTTGTTAGTTTCAAAAAAATTACGTGAACCATTAAAAAGTTTTTTTATAGATATGTCAAAGGATTTAAAAGAGTTTAAGGCAGATACTGTATATGAAATATTTATAAACTTATTTGAAAAATATAGAGATAAGATTTTTCTAAACAAAGAAGAAGTAGAAGTTTTGGCTAAATTTTTTGGAGAATTAGGGACAAGCGATATAGAAGGGCAAAAGAAAAATTTTAATGTAACTATTAAAAGACTTGAACTTTTAGAAAAACAAGCAGAAGAAAAAAGAAGGAAGAATGATAAATTGATTAAATACTTAGGTTTTTCCTTTGGGGTCATTGTTGTAGTTATTCTTATTTAGGGGGGATATAATGATTGATATAAGTATAATTTTTAAGATAGGTGCATTAGGAATACTTATTATAATTTTAGATAAAATCTTTAACAGCCAAGGAAAAGAGGATTTTGCAACTATTACTACTTTGATAGGAGTAGTTATGATTTTGTTTTTAACTTTAAATATGATAATGAAATTATTTGACACAGTAAAATCCATGTTTCAATTTTAGAAGGTGGTTAAATGGAAATTATAAAAGTTGTTGCTATAGCATTAATTGCTTCAATAATAATATTGTTTGTTGAGAAAGATAAGCCTGAGTATGCTGTTCATCTTAGCATTGCTACGGGATTGGTTATATTTTTTATGATGATTTCAAAGCTTACGGTAGTTATACAGGCTATTCAGCAGATAGCTATAAAGGCTAATATTGATTATACATATCTTAATATTGTATTTAAGATAATCGGAATAGCTTATATTGCTTCTTTTGGTATAGAAATTTGCAAAGATTCAGGTCAAAATTCTATAGCAAGTAAGATTGAATTTGCAGGGAAGGTTTTAATTGTATTACTATCACTTCCAATTATGCTTGCCGTTATTGATCTTATTATAAAAATACTACCTTAGGATGTGATACATATGAGATTTAAAATAATGTCTTTTGTAGTTGTATTTTTGTTGCTTATAAATTTTAGCGTTTTTTCAATGAATAGAGAAACCTCAAATGCAGATTATTCGTATTTAGAAAACTCAGCAAAAATGCTTCAGGAGACAAATGAGTATTTTCCAGATGTTAGCTTAAGTAAAATAATAGAGGATTATAAAAGTTCAGGAACGATAAAGTTTACTATTATGGATTTTATAAAAAACATAATAAGATTTTCTTTTAAAGAAATTTTAATAAATTATAAGCTGCTTATTGAACTTCTAGCTATTGGGATAATTGCAGCTTTAATACATAATTTGCAGTTGGCTTTTGAAGAAAATAGTATATATAGAGTATCTAATTTTGCTATTTTTCTTTTGATAACTACTATAATTATAAAAAGTTTTATGCAGGCTATTTCTATAGCAACAAAAGCTATTACTGAAATGGTGGAATTTATGAACGCGTTGATTCCTGCTCTTGTTAGCATTCTTGTTGGAACAGGAAGTATAGCTACTGCAACAACTCTTGATCCTATAATGATGTTTTTCATTAAATTTTCAAGCGATGTTATAAAAAATTTGGTATTACCTACGACTATAATAATTGTTGTTATATATATTGTTGATAATCTTAGTGATGATATAAAGATAACTAAGCTTGGTGATTTTATTAATTCTATTAATACTTTGGTTTTAACATTTTTAATGACTATTTTTATTGCAATAATAACTATAAGAGGAATAACAGCAAATACCTTTGATGAAGTTGTTTTAAAGAGTACTAAGTTTGCAGTAGATAAGTTAGTCCCTATAGTTGGAGGGGCCCTTTCTGATGCTGTTGCAACTGTTGCTAGTTATTCTTTAATTTTAAAAGATGCTGTTAGTATATTTGGGCTTATTGTAATTGCTGGTATATGTATATTTCCTCTTGTAAAAATATTAATACTTAGCTTAATATACAAGTTTTCTTGTGTTGTTTTAGAGCCTATTGCAGATGGAAAAATTATAAATGGATTAAATGCTGCAAGTAAATCTTTAGTTATGATTTTTGCTGCAGTATTATCTGTAGGTGTAATGTTTTTTATAATGATAACAATTTTAGCTTCAGCTGGTAAAGTTATTGTTAACATTGGGTGATGGTTATGATAGATTTTTTAAGTTCTTGGATAAAAATTATATTAAGCGTTTATATTTTTATAGCTTTAGTTGAGATATTACTTCCCTCTAATAAATTTAAAAAATATGTTAAGTTTGTGTTAGGGTTTATAGTTTTGGTAGCTATTTTAACTCCAGTATTTAAATTTTTTGATAAAGGCATAAATGTGGAAAATACAGTTTCTGAGTATTATAACAAGTATTACGGTGATGCATCGAAATCTTTTAACCTTGAAGTTTATAATCGGCAGCTTGTAGATGAATTTAAGAATAATCTTAAAAAAAGAATTGAAAATGATATAAGACAAAAACTTAATAAGGAATTTACAGTTGAAGATATAAAAATTAACGAAGATATGAATTCATTAGGCTTTGGGAAAATAGAAAGTATAACTTTGTCAAAGAATTATAGTAAAATTATAAAGCCTGTTGAAAAAGTAACTATAGGAAGAGATTTAAAGGAGGAAGACTATGAAACTATTTTAATTAAAAAGTATTTACATGAAAATTTAGGAATACGTCAAGAAAATATTAGGGTTATAAAGTGAGGGGATGAGGATGGATATAAGAAAAATTTTAGAAAAGGTTGATGATATAAAGAAAAATCCTAAGAAGTTTATTTTAAATTTGATTATACTTTTTCTTTTAGGGGTGTTTATTATATTGGTTGTTGATACATATAAAAGTATAAAAATGACTGATAAAAAAAGAAAGGAAGAAAGATCTGTAATTGAAGTTTCTACGACTACATATGCTCCTCAGCTTCCATATGAAGAAAAACTAAAAAAGGAGTTAATAGATATATTAATGCAGATAGATGGGGTTGGAAGAGTTAATGCAATGATTTATTTTGAAGGTGGAAGTATTTCAGTTCCTGCATATAACGAAAATAACAGCACAAGAAAAATAGAAGAGAAGGATAATCAAGGGGGAACAAGAACTACTACTGAAAACAGCAAAAGTTTGAATGTAGTAATTGTAAACGAAGGTTCAGGCAACAAACCTCTAATTGTAAAACAAGTAAATCCGACAATAGGTGGTGTTATTGTTGTGGCTGAAGGAGCAAAAAATCCTGTTGTAAAAGAGCAAATAATTAACGCTGTAAAAACATGTTTAAATATTCCTGCTAGCAAAGTATCTGTTTTACCTATGAAAAATTAATATAAGTTCTTTGTTTATCATATAAATTTATTAGATAAATTTAGAAAATTTAAGGAGGGGGATTTAAATGTCAGATGTAAAAAGACAAACTGCTATTATTGCTGTTTTGATTATGCTTATAGCAGTTGCTGGTTGGGCAGCTAAAAAGTTTAACGATTCTGCAGATTTGACAACCATAAGCAAAAGTGTGGAAAATAAGGAGGCAGTGAATTACTTTGCAGAAAGCAGAATTGCTAGGGAACAAGAAAGAAGTGTTGTAAAACAAGAATTAGAAAAGATAATAAATAGCAAAGATGCAGCAAAATCAGCTAAAGAAGCTGCTACAACTAAATTGATGCAATTAAATGATAGGGCTTTAAAGGAAAATAAAATAGAATCTTTAGTTAAAGAAAAAGGTTTTGAAGATGCTCTATGCTTTATAGATGATAATGGAGTTGAGGTTTGTGTAAAATCAGATAATCCATTAACAAGTGAAGAGGCAAATCAAATAAAGGATATAATTGTAAAAACTACAGGAATTTCTCCGTCAAGAATTACGGTAAGACAAAAATAATTTTTACTTGATTTTTTCATATATTAGTAATAAACTAAAGATAAGGATGGACTCTACAGGGGGTGTAATAAATGGAACCAGACATGAAATTAGATGAAATGGGGCAGGTTAAGATAGCGCCTGAGGTTATTTCTCTTATAGCTTCAATGGCTGCTAGTGAAGTATCAGGTGTTGCTGATCTTACTGCAGGGTTTACAGGGGATATGTTAGAAAAGGTTGGTGTTAAATCACCTAGCAAAGGAATAAAAGTTCAACTTGGAGAAAATGAAGTTTTAATAGATGTTTATCTAATTGTTGAGTATGGAGTAGTTATTCCTGAGGTTGCAAAAGAAGTTCAAAAAAAGGTAAAGCTTTCTGTTGAAACTATGACAGGTATAAATGTAACTCAAGTAAATGTTCATGTTCAAGGTATAAATTTCCAAAAAGAACCAAAAGAGGATATGAAAAAGTAACCTAAATTAGCCCTCTGTTTACAGAGGGTTAATTTAGGTTAATTTATGAAATAAGGAGTGTTACATATGAAAAACTTTACGAAGTTTTTTTTATGTATATATATAATAGTTGTTATTGCTTTAGCATTATTCTTAGCTATAGCTCCATTTTATTCTGTAGCTAAGAATATTTTATTGTTATTAGTTAATAGATTAGATTTTTATACATCTGTATTTTGTTTTTTTATAGTTGTAGTTAATGGTATAATTCTTATAAATATTTTAAAAAGGGAAAAATTTAGATTAGGGGTATCTAAATATACCTCTGAAGGAGAACTTATTATTTCTAACGATGCCATAAAGTCTTTGATATTAAAGTCTTTAAAAGATATAAAAGGATTGAAGGATGTAAAGATTTTATTAAAAACTGATAAAGATAAATTAAATATATTGATTAAAGCGTTGGTATATCCCGATCATAATATCCCTAATTTAGTTTTAGAGGTTCAACGTTCAGTAAAAAGGTATCTAGAGAGTATTGCTGAAATACCAGTTGGAGAGGTAAAAGTTATGGTGGATGAGATAGCTAGTAGTACTAAGTTTAAAGTAGAATAGAGGGATTAAAATGTTGAGGGAGTATATAATTGATATAATTAAGGCTAATAAAGGAAAGTTTCTAGGTGCTTTTTTAGGGCTTTTATTTTCCATTTTTGTTTTAATTATAGGTTTTTTTAGAACTATTTTTATTGTTATTTGTATTTATTTTGGTTATTATATAGGTAAGAAGATAGATAACAATGAAGATTTATTTGATTTTATAAAAAATATATTGAATAATAATTGGAAATAAAACTATGGAGGAATGGTCATGGGAAGAAAAAATGCAAGGGAAAAAGCTATGACTTTAATTTATCAAATGGAAATTACAAATTATACTGCAGATGAAATTATTAAGGATTTTTATGAAAATAATGAAGTAAAATTTTCATATGAGGATATTGAATATATAAAAGATTGTGTTTATGGAGTTGAAAGGAATTTAAATGTTATAGATTCTTACATAGAAAAATATTCTCAAGGTTGGAAGCTTAATAGAATTGCTAAGGTTGACCTATCAATAATGAGGCTAGCAATTTATGAAATGTTAAAAAGAGAAGATGTTCCAAATCCAGTTGCTATAAATGAAGCTGTTGAACTTGCTAAAAAATATGGGACTGATCAATCTCCAGCTTTTATAAATGGAATATTAGGAAGAGTTATAGAGGAGTTAGATTAATTATGTTAGTGTTAGGAATTGATACTAGCAACTATACAACTTCTGTTTCTTTAGTATCTGAAGATAAGGTTATATTAGATTTAAGAAAAGCATTATTTGTAAAGATAGGAGAAAAGGGCTTGAGGCAATCTGAAGCCCTTTTTCAACATGTTATAAATTTACCTGAGTTATTTGAAAATTTTAAAGGCAAGAAAATGGATGCTGTTTGTGTAAGCATAAAGCCAAGGCCTGTTGAAGGTTCATACATGCCGGTTTTTAGAGCTGGAGAGTCCTTTGCAAAAGTTATATCTTTAACTAATTCTATTCCATTATTTTTAACAACTCATCAAGAGGGGCATATCGAAGCAGCTGTAAGATCTATAGATTTTAATTATACTGAATTTATTGCTTTACATTTATCTGGAGGAACTTCAGAGGTTTTACATGTTCAATTTAAAGATGATTACTATATAACTAAAATAGGTGGAACAAAAGATATAAGTATAGGGCAGTTTTTAGATAGAGTAGGAGTAGCTCTTGGATATAATTTTCCATCAGGTAAAAAACTTGATGAATTGGCTTTAAATTCTACAAACAAAAATTTAAGAATTCCATCAAAGGTAGATGGATACTTTTTTAATTTTTCAGGGCAAGAAACTATGGCTTTAAGGTATATAAATGAAGGAAAAGCAAGTGATGAAATAGCTTATGCTGTAATGTTGTGTGCGGCTAAAACCTTGGAAAAACTCATAAATAATTTGATTAAATATTACAAGCTACCTATAATTTTAATTGGAGGAGTTTCTTCAAGTAAATTTATTAGAGAATACCTAAAAAATAAATTTGATGGCATGGTTTATTTTTCCAAAGAGGAGTTTGCAACCGATAATGCTGTTGGGGTTGCTTATATAGGCCTTAAAAAGTTATTAAAGGGGGATTATAATGGCAGCCTACGTGATTAATTGCAAAGAAATTGCCAAAAAGATTAGAGAGGAACTTTCTAAAAAGGCCAAGCAATATGAAGATATAAATGGTCAAAAAATTTGTCTTGCTACTATAATAGTTGGAAAAGATCCAGCATCTTTATCTTACGTAAAAAATCAAGAAAAGGTTTGTATTGAAACAGGATTAAAATTCATTACATATGAACTTTCTGAAGATACTTCAGAAGAGGATTTAATAGAGCTTATAAAAAAATTAAATGATGACTCAAGTGTTCATGGCATACTTGTTCAAGTTCCTCTTCCAAAGCATATAGATGAAAATAAGATTGCGGGAATTATAGATGTTAATAAAGATGTAGATTGCTTTAATCCTATAAATGTAGGAAAATTATACAGGGGAGAAAAATGTTTGCTTCCTTGTACTCCAAAGGGGATTTTAAGAATATTAAAGGAAATGAATATTGAAATACGTGGTAAGAAAGTTGCTGTTGTTGGAAGAAGCAATATAGTTGGAAAACCTATAGCAGCACTTATGTTGCATAATGATGCAACAGTTACTATATGTCATTCTAAAACGGAAAATTTAAAAGAAATATTATTAAATTCTGATATTATTATAAGTGCTGTCGGTAAGCCAAAGCTTATTACAGAAGATATGATAAAAGAAGGTGCAGTAATTGTGGATGCAGGAACAACGCTTGTTGATGGAAAATTAGTTGGCGATGTGGATTTTGAAAATGTTCTAAATAAAGCTTCAATGATAACTCCTGTTCCTGGCGGTGTAGGTTCTATGACAACTACTATGCTTATAGAAAACGTTTTGGAGGCAGCGAATATTTATGGATAGTGTAATATTTAGTGTAAGTCAGCTGACAAAATACATCAAAGAAATATTTGATTATGATGATGTTTTAAACGATGTAATAGTAAAAGGAGAAATATCAAATTTTAAGCTTCATTCTTCAGGACACATGTATTTTACATTAAAGGATAATGATGCTAAAATTAGATGTGTCCTTTTTAAAGGATATAGTTCAAAATTAAAATTTATTCCTGAGGACGGTATGAGCGTAATAGCTTATGGATGTGTTACTGTATATGAAAGAGATGGTCAGTATCAATTATACTGTCGTAAACTAGAGCCTGAGGGATATGGTAGTTTATATCTTGCTTTTGAAAAATTAAAAGAGAAGTTAGATAAAGAAGGATTGTTTAGTGAAGAAAGGAAAAAAAAATTACCTATATTCCCAAGGAAAATTGGAGTTGTAACTTCAAGCACGGGAGCTGTTATTAGAGATATTATAAATGTTTCAACAAGACGATTTAGTGGAGTAAAAATAATTTTGTATCCAGCAAAGGTTCAGGGGGAAGGAGCCGCTGAAACTATTGTTGAAGGAATCAAATATTTTAATTCAAGGGATGATATTGATGTTATCATAATAGGAAGAGGAGGGGGGTCTATAGAAGAGCTTTGGGCTTTTAATGAAGAAATAGTTGCAAGGGCTATATACGATAGCAAAATTCCTATAATTTCTGCTGTTGGACATGAAACTGATTATACTATATCAGATTTTGTTGCAGATGTTAGAGCTTCTACCCCTTCTCATGCTGCTGAAATGGCAGTTCCTAGGTTTGATGAATTAAAGTTTAAAATAAATAGTTATCAAGAGACTTTATATAAATGTTTAAATAATAAGATCAAGAAGGATTTATTATACTTAGGTAGTTTACATCAAAGGCTTATGAATTATTCTCCTAATAATATAATACTACAAAATATGCAATATCTAGACAATCTTCGCAATAAATTAGAACATACTGTTTTACAAAAACTAACTACTTCTCAAAGCCAGGTGGAACTTTTAAAAACAAAGCTTTTAAATATAGGCTCTAATGTTGTTTTAGAAAGAAGAAGTAATTTTTCAGTTTTGGTTGGAAAAATGGATGCATTAAGCCCATTAAAAATACTTAAGAGGGGTTATGCATTTGTTGAAAAAGATGAAGGTATAGTAAAAAGTGTTAATGAGTTGGATATTGGAGATGATATAATCTTGCATTTCTGTGATGGAAATGTAAAATGTAATGTTTTAGAGAAAATGGAGGTAAACTTATGAAGGAACAGTTAAATTTAAATTTTGAAGAAGCTATAAAGAGATTGGAAGAAATAGTAAAAAAATTGGAAAGTGATAATTTATCTTTAGATGAATCTTTAAAATTGTTTAAGGAAGGTATTGAACTTTCAGATTATTGTAATAGAAAGCTTGACGAGGCAGAAAGACAGATAAATATAGTTTTAAAGGGAAGCAATGGAGAATTAATTGAAACAGAGTTTAATTTTGAGGAGGAGTAAAATGGAATTTGAAAAATGTTTATTAGATAAGCAAAAAAGGGTTAACGAAAGGCTTAAAGAGCTTGTTTCTAATTTAGATGCTCCTCAAATTATTATTGATTCTATGAAATATAGTTTGCTTGCAGGAGGAAAAAGAATAAGGCCTATTCTTAGTATAGCTATATGTGAAGCTTTAGGAGGAAATACTGAAGAAGTTTTAGATGTTGCTTGTAGTATAGAAATGATACATACTTATTCACTAATTCATGATGATTTACCCTGCATGGATAATGATGATTATAGAAGAGGAAAACTTACAAATCATAAAGTTTATGGAGAAGCTATTGCTATTTTAACTGGAGATGCTTTGCTTAATTTAGCATTTGAAATACTTCTTTTATCTTCAAAAAATAGTTATGATAAAAGATTTATAGATGCTGCCTTTGAAATTTCAAGGGCAAGTGGAGTAATGGGAATGATAGCAGGTCAAGTAATAGATATAACTAATGTGGGAAAATTATTAAATGAAAACTTATTAAAAAATATGCATGAGAAAAAAACAGGAAAACTTATTGAAGCCTCATGTAATGTTGGAGCAATAATTGCAAATAGATACGATGCTCTTCCTTTGACAAGGGAATATAGTAAAAACCTAGGTATTGCTTTTCAGATAGTAGATGATATTTTAGATGTTGTAGGAAATAGCGAAAAATTGGGTAAAAGCGTGGGAAAAGATGCAAAAAACAATAAACCTACCTTTGTAAGCTTGTATGGTTTAGAAAAATCACGGGAATTAGCCAAAGAATATAGTTTGAAAGCTGCAGAACTTGCTATTAAAATAGATAATACAGGATTTTTACATGCTTTGACAGAATATCTTTTATATCGAGAAAGTTAGGTGAAGATTAGGTGGATGTTTTCTTGATTTTTAAAAATGAAATCCTTATAACAGCTTTTATAGCTTGGATTATTGCTCAAGGGTTAAAAGTTTTAATAGTTTCAATAAAAAAAGGCAAACTAGATTTTTCGCGAATTGTAGGTTCTGGAGGAATGCCAAGTTCCCACTCAGCTTTTGTTGTAGCGCTTTCTACAAAGGTTGGACTTTTAAAGGGATTTGATAGCATAGAATTTGCAATATCTTTATGTTTTGCACTTGTAGTTATGTATGATGCTGCAGGTGTAAGAAGAGCTGCTGGAAAACAAGCAGAAATATTAAATAAGATAGTTGATGATTTAATGCATCATAAATTTAAACAGGAAAAATTAAAAGAGCTTATAGGACATTCTCCTATAGAAGTTTTCGTTGGAGCTATTATAGGCTTAATAGTTGGAATTTGCTATTAATGGGTGGCGCAGTATTCTAGTCGGCTAGTCTATTCCGAAGGCGGGGCTAAAAATCCGCTAAAGGGCACATCGATGAAGTTCCTTGTGCTGGCTCGCTACGCCCAGTAGTGGGTTGGTGCTGGGAGTAAGGGGGCTGGGGCGACCGCAATGGCATGCGGAATCGACCCTACCTCCGCGGAGACCCTTGTTCGTGGGTAATCTACGGCAAGGGATTAAACCTGCAAGGCGGTTCAAAGCTGCGTGCAGTGTAGCCTGCCTTGAGCGGAAATGGTGGAGGATAGATCAGATCCATATTCTAAATGGGCCCACGAATATGGATTATTGCTATAGGAAACCATTTCTGCAAAAGAGGCTAGGAATAGACGATGCCGTTGAGGAAAGCTCCTAGACTGTTCGTAAAGAGGCAGGATGGGGATTGCAGTGTGGACTAAGTGGTAATCTAGCCTCACACTCGGCGACGGTGTGAATTTTCAGTTAAAGGGAAACCGCCTGGGCGGCGACGCCTAGGTCTGAAAATGGGAAATCCTGCTAGACCTAAGCCGCAAACTTAACTCATCCTGCTGCCACCCAATTTAAATTAAAAAAGGTGAGTATATGGGAAATAAAAAGATAAAGTTATATAAGAAAAAATCTAATGGTCAGAATAATAAAAAATGGTTATTTATGATAATTATTTGGACTTTAGTAATATCTTTTTCAATTAATACCTTAACAGAATGGATTATTCCAAATGTTAATTTGATAAGTGCTATAGCAATTTTGCTTTTTATTATTTTTATTGGTATTTTTTTTGACATAATAGGTGTTGCAGTAACGGCAGCTGATGAAGTTCCTTTTCACTCTTTAGCTTCTAGAAAAATTAATGGAGCAAAGCTTGCGGTAAGGTTGATTAGAAATGCTGATAAAGTTTCTAACTTTTGTAACGATGTAATAGGAGATATAGTTGGAATAATAAGTGGAGCAACGGGAGCAGTTATAGCTTCTAACATAAGTAGTCTTTATACTTCTTTAAATAAGACTTTTTTAGCTTTAACTATAAGCTCTATTATTGCTACCTTAACAATAGGAGGAAAAGCTTTAGGGAAGAATTTTGCATTTGTTCAAGCTAATAATATAGTTTTTTATATTTCACGTTTTTTAGAAAAATTTATAAAAATTAAAAAAAGTAAAAGAGGTAAGGGTGATGGCTATAATAGAAAAAGTAAATTATCCTAAAGATATAAAAAATTTGTCATTAAAAGAGCTTAATATTCTGGCACAAGAAATAAGAGATTTTTTAATAGAAAAGGTTTCAAAAACTGGAGGACATTTAGCATCAAATTTAGGTGTTGTTGAATTGACTTTGGCGTTACATAAAGTATTTGATTTGCCTAAGGATAAAATAATATGGGATGTAGGACACCAGTGTTATACCCATAAGATATTGACGGGGAGAAAGGACAAATTTGATACATTAAGAATGTATGGAGGTTTAAGTGGTTTTACAACAAGAAAAGAAAGTGAATATGATGTTTTTGGAGCGGGACATAGCAGCACTTCAATTTCTGCAGCTTTGGGAATAGCAAAAGCTAGGGACTTAAAGAAAGAGAAGTTTAACGTTGTTGCAGTTATTGGGGATGGAGCATTGACTGGAGGTATGGCTTTAGAAGCTTTAAATGATGCAGGAGTTTCAAAAACTAATCTTATAGTTGTTTTAAATGACAATGAGATGTCTATATCAAAAAATGTAGGAAGTTTAGCAATGTATCTAAGTAAAATAAGAACAAGTCCAAAGTATTTACATTTAAGACATGATATTGAGGTTTTGGTAAAAAAAATACCTGCATTAGGGGATAACATATATAAATCAATAGAAAAAATTAAAGAGGGAGTAAAGCATCTAGTAATTCCAGGTATGCTTTTTGAGGAATTAGGTTTTACATATCTAGGGCCGATAGATGGACATAATATGCAAAATTTAATAGATGTTTTTCAAAGGGCAAAGAATATGGAAGGACCTATATTGATACATGTAGTTACCAAAAAAGGAAAAGGATATTTATATGCTGAAGATAAGCCAGATGTATATCATGGAGTAGGTCCTTTTGAAATAGAGACAGGGAATAGTTTTTTTAAATCTTATACTACTTATTCTAAAGTTTTAGGTGAGGAATTGGTAGATTTAGCATCTAAAGATAAAAGAATTGTGGCTATTACAGCAGCTATGGCCGATGGAACGGGACTTAAAAAATTTTCACAAATTTTTAAAGATAGATTTTTTGATGTTGGAATTGCAGAACAGCATGCAGCAACTTTTGCAGCGGGGCTTGCAACTCAGGGTTTTAAGCCAGTGTTTGCTGTGTATTCAACATTTCTTCAAAGGGCATATGATCAAGTTATACATGATATATGTCTTCAAGATTTACCAGTTGTTTTGGCTATTGATAGAGCAGGAGTGGTTGGAGAAGATGGAGAAACCCATCAAGGTGTATTTGATATATCTTTTCTTAGGATTATTCCTAATTTGGTGATATTGTCTCCAAAAGATATTGCTGAATTTAGGATGATGATAAGATGGGCTATAAATTATGATAAGCCTGTTGCTTTGCGTTATCCAAGGGGCGGAGATTTTGATGTTGATTTTATGAAGTATGATGAAATAAACTTAGGTAAATGGGAAAAATTGATATCAGGTAAAGGAGTTTGTATAATTGCAACAGGAAGGCTTACTCAAAATGCTATGCTTGTTTCAAATAAATTGAAAAAAAACGGGATAGATGCTACATTAATAAATGCCAGATTTATAAAACCTTTAGATTATTCAATGTTAGATGAAGTTTTTAATGAACATGATTTTATATTTACAGTAGAGGATAACTATATAGCCGGAGGGTTTGGTTCGGCTATTTTAGAATATGCAGCTAAAAGGAATTATAAGGGAAAAATTTATTTATGTGGTTATCCAGATGAATTTATTCCTCATGGGAATATTGCTCTTCTTTATAAGAAGTATAACTTGGATGTTGAAGGATTATATAATACTATTTTAAAAGAAATTTAAAGCAAAGGGTTAGGTGACTATGGAAAAGGAAAGGCTTGATGTTCTTTTAGTTCAAAAAGGATTTTTTGAAACTCGTGAAAAGGCAAGAAAAAATATAATGGCAGGGTTAGTTTTTGTAAATGGTGTAAGAATTGATAAAGCAGGTGAAAAAATTGATGTTAATGCTCATATAGAAGTAAAGGGAAATGCAATTCCATATGTAAGCCGTGGAGGGCTTAAGCTTGAAAAAGCTATCTTATCTTTTAAAATAGATTTAAAAGATAAGATAGCAATTGATGTTGGAGCTTCTACTGGTGGGTTTACTGATTGTATGTTAAAAAATGGAGCTAGAAAGGTTTATGCTATTGATGTTGGATATGGTCAATTAGCGTGGGAACTTAGGAACGATCCTAGAGTTGTAGTGATGGAAAGGACAAATATTAGATTTGTTAAGAGGGATGATATAGGAGAACTTGCTGATTTTTCATCAATAGATGTTTCTTTTATATCATTAAAATTAGTTCTTCCTGTTGTAAAGGAATTGTTAAAGGAAGATGGAGAAATAGTTGCACTTATAAAACCTCAGTTTGAAGCAGGAAGAGAAAAAGTTGGGAAAAAAGGTGTTGTTAAAGACCCAAAAGTTCATGAGGAAGTTATTAAACAGATTGCCCATTTTTCATTAGAAAAGGGATTTACAATAAAGGGATTGGATTTTTCACCAATTAAAGGACCTGAAGGGAATATTGAATACCTTATTTATCTTTCAAAAAAACAAGATGAGGCTAAAATAAATGATTTAGATGATTTAATAGTAAAAACGGTTGAACAAGCTCATAAAAATTTAAGTTGGTGAAAGATGTGAGAAATATGTATAACATAGGGGTTGTTGTAAATAAAACTAAAGATGTAAATTTAACCACCACCAAACGATTAATTGAATTTCTTTTAAATAAAGGTTGCAATGTTTTTATTAATGAAGACTCTCTAGAAATAAAAGGAGTTTCTCAAGAAGATGTGTTTAAAAAGTCTGATTTTATTGTTGTTTTAGGTGGAGATGGAACTATTTTAAGAGTTGCAAGGATGCAGATACCTTACAACAAACCAATTTTAGGAATTAATTTTGGAAACTTAGGTTTTATTACAGAAGCAGAAAAAGATGGTATGTTTGATGCTATTGAAAAACTTTTATCAGGAAATTTTACAATTGAAAAAAGGATGATGTTAAAGGCGGATATTTATAGAGATGAAAAAATAGAAAAAACTTTGTTTTGTCTAAATGACATATGTATAACCAAAGGAGCTATTTCAAGAATAATAAAATTAGATACGTTTATTGGTTCTACTCATGTTGAAACATATAGAGGAGATGGACTTATTGTTTCAACTCCTACTGGTTCGACGGCTTATTCTCTTTCAGCAGGAGGTCCTATAGTTTATCCAGAGTTGGAGGTTATAATAGTAACACCTATTTGCCCACATAGCTTAAATTCAAGATCTATTGTGTTGGGAAGTCAACAAGAATTACAGGTAAGGGTTTTGGATGAAAATGAAGGAGTATTTTTGACTACTGATGGGCAGTTTGGATTAAAGCTTAGAGGGGGAGATAAAGTATTTATATCAAAGTCTGAGCATATGGCTCAGTTTGTAAGGGTATACAATAGGAATTTTTTTGATGTATTACAAAAGAAATTAAAGGAATTTTCTACCTGAAAGGGGTTATTTTTATGAAAATTACTAGGCATTCAAAAATTTTAGAAATAATTACTCAAAAGGATATTGAGACTCAAGAGGAATTAGTAGATGAATTAAGAAAAGCTGGGTTTGATGTAACTCAAGCTACAGTTTCAAGGGATATAAAGGAGTTGAAACTTATTAAGGTACAAACAAAAGATGGACGATATAAGTATGCTCCTTTATCAAATGAAAACAATGTTGTTTATGATAGATTAGTTAATATATTTTCACAAACTGTTCTTAATATAGATTGTGTTGGAAATATGATAGTTATAAAAACTTTATCAGGTTCAGCTTCTGCAGCAGCAGAAGCTATAGATCATCTAAGATTTGATGGTTTGGTAGGAACAATAGCGGGGGATAACACAATCTTTGCTCTTGCAAGAAGTGAAGAAAAGGCTTTGGAGATAGTTGCAAAGATGAAGATGATGTTTAATGGATAAGGAGGTAATTTGATGCTCCTTGAGCTTAATATAAAAAATTTTGCTTTAATAGATGAGGTGGATTTGAAGTTTTCAAAAGGTTTAAATATTTTAACTGGGGAGACTGGAGCGGGTAAATCTATAATAATAGATAGCATAAATTTTTTATTAGGAGAAAAACAAAGTAAGGATATAATAAGACAGGGAAAGGATTTTGCTTATGTTGAAGGTGTTTTTGAATGTACTAATTTAAAATTAAAGGAAATTTTACAAGAAGCAGGGATTGATGTTGATGATGTTCTTATAATTTCAAGGGAAATAAATAGTAGTGGTAAAAGTTTATCTAGAGTAAACGGCAAAACCGTCACAGCAAGTTTTTTAAAAAAAATAGGAAAGTTTATTATAGATATTCATGGACAACATGAGCATCAATCTTTACTAGATGAAGATAATTATGTTCATATTCTTGATGCTTTTTGCAATTTTGAACTAGAGCCTATTAAGAGAGAATATAGGTATTATTTTGAAAAGCTAAATGAAATAGAGAAAAATATAGAAGATTTAAGGCGTGATGAGCAATATAAATTACAAAAATTAGACATATTGTCATTTCAAATAGATGAAATAGAAAGGGCTAATTTAAAAATTGGAGAAGATGAAGAATTAACAAAAAGGAGAAATTTACTTGCTAATTCTGAAAAAATTTATTCAACTTTAGCTAATGTTTATGAAAGATTATACCAAAAAAGTGAAGGATATTCAGCTTTTGATGAAATATCCTCAAGTTTAAGTCAACTAGAAAATATAGCAAGATTTGATGAAGAATTTGTTAAAATAAAAGAAGATTTAGAAGAAGTTTATTATAAACTTGAAGATGTTATAGAAAGAATAAGGGACTTTAAAGACAAAATAGAATACAATCCTGAAGAACTTAATATCATAGAAGAAAGATTAGATTTGATTAGTAAGTTAAAGAGAAAATATGGCAATAACATACAAGACATACTAAATTTTTATGACAAAATAAAAATTGAATATGAAAATATTCAAAGAAGTGAGGAAATATTAGAGGATCTTTTAAAGGAACATGAAAAATGTTTAGAAATTTTAAACGATTTAGCTGGTAAAATTACAAATATTAGAAGAGAAACGGCAAAAAAGCTGTCAGAAAAAATAGAATATGAACTTAGGTATTTAGGGTTAGAAAAGGCAAGGTTTTATGTTGAAGTTTTAGAACTAGATAAATTTTTTGTAAATGGTAAAAATGCTGTAAATTTTTTGTTTTGCGCAAACCCAGGAGAACAGCTTAAAAAGCTTAATAAGGTAGCTTCTGGTGGAGAAATTTCAAGAATTATGTTAGCTATAAAATCCGTTATAGCTAAAGTAGATGAAATACCTACACTTATTTTTGATGAAATAGATACTGGAATTAGTGGAAGAGCAGCGCAAGCAGTGGCAGAAAAAATGTGCTTAATTTCAAAGGATCATCAGATATTGTGCGTAACTCATTTACCTCAAATTGCTGTTATGGCGGATAATCATTTTATGATAAAAAAGATACTTGATGAAGATACAACCAAAACTATTGTTAAAAAACTAGACGATAAAGAAAGAATAAATGAAATTGCAAGAATGGTAGGTGGAGCAATTGTAACTGAATTAACTTTTAAGCATGCAAATGAAATGATTAGTATAGCAAATCAATTAAAGTCTACTATTAAAGCCAATGGAAATTAATATAATTTTCCATTGGCTTTTTGTTTTTATGGAATAATTATTAGTTTAAATACATTATTGGCCATTAGCGAAGTTTTATTCTAGTATATATGGACATTAAACAGGTTAATTTAGATATAGAGAAAGGAAGGTGACTGGTATAAAAAGGAATAGGGAGTGATTACCTTGAAGTGGAAATTTAAAAGGAAAGCCGTAAATTTTATATATATATCTGTTTTTTTATTTTTAACTACTTTAAGTCAAATTTTGTTTTTGCCTTCAAATATAAATGCGAATGAAAAAGATATAAATACAAGCTCATTTATAAGAAATTTTGTTAAAAATGAATTTTTATATAAAGTTGAAAAGAAAATAGAAAGCCAAAAAGTAGATTTAAATATAAAGCTCCTTGGGCTTATACCTGTAAAAAAGATGACGGTAAATGTAGTGCCTGAAATAAAATTAATTCCGGGAGGGAAGCCTATAGGAGTAAAAATTCAAAGTGATGGGCTTATAGTGGTTGGGTTTTCAGATATTGAGGTAGATGAAGGATATAAACAAAGCCCTGCTGCAATTGGTGGAGTAGAGATAGGAGATATAATTTTAGAGGCACAAGATAAAAAGTTAGAGAACGTTTATGATATGCTTGATATAGTAAAAAGTTCTAATGGAAAGGAAATAAAAATAAAATTAAAAAGGAAAGAAAACATAAAAGTTATATATTTAAAACCTATTAAAAATAAAAATAATGAATACAAAATAGGCCTTTGGATTAGAGATTCAACATCAGGAATTGGAACTTTAACTTATTATGATCCTAAAAATAATAATTTCGGAGCACTGGGACATCCTATAAACGATGTGGATACAGGAATCCTTTTTCCTATAAGATCAGGAAAAATATTTGATGCTAGCATAGTAGGTATAGAACAAGGTCAAAGAGGAAGACCGGGTGAACTTAAAGGTATATTTTTAAACGATAGCGCTATTGGAGAAATAGAAAAAAATACTTTATGTGGTATTTACGGAAAATTGTTAAAAGTTTATAATAATGATATATATAAAAAGCCTATACCTATAGCTTATCAATATGAAGTAAAGGAAGGTCCAGCTAAAATATTGACAACGGTAGATGGAACTAATGTAAAAGAATATGATATTGTTATAGAAAAAGTAATTCAACAAACAAAACCAAGTTCTAAAAGTATGATAATAAGGATAACAGATAAAGAGCTTTTAAAAAAAGCTGGTGGAATAGTTCAGGGAATGAGTGGAAGTCCTATCATTCAAAATGGGAAAATAGTAGGTGCTGTAACTCATGTATTTGTTAATAAACCCGATATGGGATATGGTATTTATATTGAATGGATGTTAAAACAACAAGGGTATGATATGTAATACCCAATTTTTCTTTAATTTTACGTTATTTTAATTTTAAAAAAATTTGTTTTTATTAGAAGGAATTTTAAGCTACTTTGTCGAATAATATTATTGTTAGATAATGGAAAAATGAGGGGGTAATTTAATGGAGGATAAAAAAATAAGAATAGTAATTGCTGACGATAACAAAGAATTCACATCAATTCTTAGCGAATATTTAAAAACACAAGAAGATTTTGAAGTTGTTGGTATTGCAAAAGATGGTATAGAGGCAATAAAACTTGTTACAGCCAATAAACCGGATGTTCTGGTTCTTGATATAATAATGCCTCACTTAGATGGGCTGGGGGTTTTAGAAAAATTAAATTCTATGGATGATATCACAATGCCCAAAATAATAATTTTGTCTGCTGTTGGACAAGACAAGATAACTCAAAGGGCTATAAACTTAGGAGCAGAATATTATGTTGTAAAGCCTTTTGACATGGATATATTTAGTAAAAGAATTAGACAGCTTTTTGCATCAACAAATAATTTACCTGAAGTAAGAAGAACATCTGTTAACATACCTGAATCATTGCGTAGTATTAACAGTTCAAATTCTCTTGAAGCAGAAATTACAAATATTATTCACGAAATAGGAGTTCCTGCTCATATAAAAGGATATCTATATTTAAGGGAAGCTATACAAATGGTTGTTAATGACATAGAACTTTTAAGTGCTGTTACTAAGGAATTATACCCCTCAATAGCTAAAAAGTATAATACTACTGCAAGCAGAGTAGAAAGAGCAATAAGGCATGCAATTGAGGTTGCATGGTCAAGAGGAAAAGTTGAAACTATAAATAAGATTTTTGGATATACTATTCATAACGATAAAGGTAAACCTACAAACTCTGAATTTATAGCTATGATTGCTGATAAACTTAGATTAAAACAAAAATTAGGTTAATGATTGGGCTATTCCCTAGGGAATGGCCTAAATAATTTTGAGAGGTGAAGTTAATGAATTTATATGAAAAGACTATTTCATCAGAGCAAAAATATAATGGTAAAATAATTAAAGTAAGGCAGGATTTTGTTTTATTGCCGAATGGAAAACAAACTACTCGAGAAGTTGTAGAACATAACGGAGGAGTTGGAATAGTTGCAGTTACGAATGAAAAAAACATTATTTTAATTAGGCAATTTAGAAAACCAGCGGAGGAGGTTTTAATTGAAATTCCTGCGGGGAAATTAGAAAAAGGAGAAGAGCCTGAAAAGTGTGCAGCTCGAGAACTTGAAGAGGAAACTGGGAAAGTCCCCAAATCCTTAAAGCTTTTAACAAAGTTTTATCCATCTCCAGGATATTCATCGGAGGTTTTATACATTTATTATTCTGATGATTTACAAGATGGTAAAGTAAATCTTGATGAGGGTGAGAATGTAGAGGTTTTTGAGGTTTCAATAGATAAAGCTTTAGAAATGATTAAAGAAGGAGAAATAAAGGATGCTAAAACCATAATTGGCATTCTTTTAGCTAAAAATTATATTTAATCATTTTACCCCTTTGTTTTTCATATAAATGTAGTAAAAAGATTATAAACAAAGGGGGTATAATTACGAACAGAAGGATAAATTATAAAATGCATTTTAATTTAAAGGAAAATTTATTTATTTACTTTATAATAACTTTAATTTTTTCCGTTGGGATAGCTTTAGGAGCTTTGAATGTTAAAGGAATGACTTATAGCGATAAACAAAATCTTTTTATCTATTTAAATAATTTTTTTCAAGTGGTAAACAATGAAAAAATAAATAGTTTTTCCATTTTTATAAGAATTTTAAAAAATAACTTATTAATGATAATACTTATTTGGATTTTGAGTTTTACATATTTTGGATTTTCATTTTCTATATTAATTTTATTATATAAGGGGTTTTCTTTAGGTTTTACTATAGCTTTTATTTTGCAAAGTTTTGGATTAAAGGGATTTTTATTTATAATATTATCGTTATTACCTCAAAATCTGTTTTATATTCCTGCATTTTTGTTTATATGTTCTATAAGCTTTATTTATAGTTTAAGTTTGTTTAAAAAACCTAAAAATTTAACAGTTAATGGTAATTTTTTAAACTTTTCTTTTAATATGCTATTTTTATTGTTATTTGTATTTTTAGGTAATGTTGTAGAATCTTTTATTTCACCTTATATTATTAAATTGTTATCTACATATTTAGCAATTCAATAAAGGTGTTGGTATGAATAAAAAGATTAGATTATTTATAAAGATTTTTATTGTAATATTAGTTTTAGGCTTTTTAATACCTATGTTTATAAGGTTTTTTCTTTCAAAAAATTATAATAAAAATAAGGATGATGCAATTTTTGTTGTAAATTATGGAATTGATGAGCAAAACTTTATGGATACAATAAAGAAAATATTAAATATTCCAAAATAACTAAAGGGGAATATTACAATGGAGGAAATATTAAACAAGTTTGAAGTTTTTTTAAAAAATAAAAAATTGAGGGAAAATACTTTAGAGTGTTATAAAAGGGATATAAAAAGTTTTTTAACATATTTAAGATATAACGGGTTAGATTATAAAAACGTAAAAAAGACGAATATAATAGGTTATCTTTTAAATTTACAAAAAGAAGGTAGAGCAATATCTTCCATTTCACGTAGTTTGGCTTCAATAAGAGCTTTTTATAAAATGTTATATAAAAATAGATTAGTTGAATTTGATCCTACCTTCGAGCTTGAAACTCCAAAAGTTGAAAAAAAAATTCCTAGTATATTATCAATAGAGGAAATCGAAAAGCTTTTATCTATTCCAAAAGAAGATGATTTTAAAGGAGCAAGGGATAAAGCAATGCTAGAAGTTTTATACGCTACAGGAATAAAGGTTTCTGAACTTGTAAATCTTAATTTAGAAGATGTAAATTTAAAGTTAGGATATTTATATTGTAAAAGCTACAAGGAAAGAATTATACCTTTAGGAAAAGTAGCTATTGAGGCTTTGCAAGTTTATATTTTTAATTTTAGAAATAAATTGATTGGTGATAAAAATGAAAAAGCTTTATTTGTCAATTTACATGGTGAAAGAATGACAAGGCAAGGCTTTTGGAAGATTATAAAACATTATGCTAAGTTAGCAGGAATAAATAAAGAAATAACTCCTAATATAATAAGGCATTCCTTTGCAGCTCACTTGATTGAAAATGGTGCTGATTTAAAATCTCTTAAAGAGCTTCTTGGACATTCAGATATTTCAACGACTCAAGTATATGCTGAAATTTCAAAAAATAGAATAGGAGAGATATATAAAAAATCACATCCAAGGGCATAAAGCCCTTTTTATTTTTTTGAAAATATGATATAATGTTATTCCTGAATATTTTAAAAAGGAGGAAATTTTTTATGATTAACCGAGTTGTTTTGATAGTTATGGACAGCGTTGGTATAGGCGAATTACCAGATGCTCATTTATATAATGATCAAGGAAGCGATACAATAGGTAATATTTCAAAGGTATTAGGAGGATTACACCTTCCCAACATGCAGAAATTAGGACTTGGAAATATAGACGGAATAAAGGGTATTGAGGCTGTAGAAGAACCTGAAGGATGTTTTGGAAGATCCCTTGAGATGTCTAAAGGAAAAGATACTACAACAGGACATTGGGAAATTGCAGGGCTAATACTTGATAAACCATTCCCTACATACCCTAATGGTTTTCCAAAAGAGCTTATAGAAGAATTTGAGAGAAGAATAGGGACAAAAGTCTTAGGAAACAAGCCAGCTTCTGGAACTGCTATAATTCAAGAGCTAGGCGATGAGCATGTTAGAACTGGATATCCTATAGTTTATACATCAGCAGACAGTGTGTTCCAAATCGCTGCTCACGAAGAAGTTATTCCTTTAGAAAAATTGTATGAAATGTGTAAAATAGCAAGGGAAATGTTAGTAGGAGATCATGCGGTAGGGAGAGTAATAGCAAGACCATTTATAGGAACTTCAGGAAATTATAAAAGGACTGCTAATAGAAGGGATTTTGCATTAAAGCCTTTTAGAAAAACATTGCTAAATTATATTCAAGAAAGTGGAATGGATGTTTGTGCAGTTGGAAAGATAGAAGATATATATGATGGTTATGGAATAACTAAAGCTGTTCATACAAAAAATAATATGGATGGTGTGGATAAAACATTAGAATATATGAAAATGGACACCAAAGGCCTTATTTTTACAAACCTTGTTGATTTTGATATGGTTTATGGTCATAGAAATGATGTTGAAGGTTATGCTAAGGCTTTAATAGAGTTTGATAATAGAATACCTGAGATAATTGATAATTTAAAAGATGATGATGTTTTAATAATAACAGCTGATCATGGATGTGATCCAACAACAGAAAGCACAGATCATTCAAGGGAATATATACCTATACTAATTTATGGTAAACAAATTAAAAAAGGTGTTAATTTAGGAACAAGAAAAACTTTTGCAGATATAGGAAAGACTATAGCAGAAATGTTAAATATTAAAGCTGATATATATGGAGAAAGCTTTGCAAAAGAAATATTAAAATAAAATAAAGAGGTGATAATATGCAAGAACTACAAAAAATAAAAGAAGCTGCAGAGTTTATAAAAGCAAGGATTCCATTCATTCCTGATGTAGCCATCATCCTTGGTTCAGGCCTTGGAATTTTGGCAGATGAAGTTGAAGAAAAGATTGAAATTCCTTATAGTGAAATACCACATTTTCCAGTATCAACTGTACAAGGGCATGCAGGTAAATTTATTTTTGGTAAGCTAGAAGACAAAAATGTATTATTAATGAATGGAAGATTCCATTTTTATGAAGGATATTCAATGAAGGAAGTAACTCTTCCTATAAGGGTATTTAAGATGTTAGGAGTTAAAAAATTGATTGTAACTAATGCAGCAGGCGGAGTTAATACAAACTTTAAGCCAGGAGATTTAATGATTATTAAGGATCATATTAATTTTTCTATGGCTAACCCTCTTATAGGTAGAAATATTGATGAATTTGGTCCAAGATTTCCAGATATGTCAAATGCATATGATAAAGAATTAGTTGAATTAGCAAAGAAAGTAGCTCAAAAGGTTGAGGTTCCTGTTGTTGAGGGAGTATACTTTATGTTAACAGGACCAAACTATGAAACCCCTGCAGAAATAAGAGCAATAAGAAAGCTTGGTGGAGATGCTGTTGGTATGTCAACAGTTCCAGAAGTTATAGTTGCAAATCATTGTGGAATAAAGGTTTTAGGTATCTCCTGTATAACTAACATGGCAGCTGGAATACTTGATCAACCTTTAAACCATGAAGAAGTAATTGAAACATCAATGAAGGTTAGAGAAAAGTTTATAAGACTTGTTAAAGGTATTGTAAAAGAAATGTAGGAGGGATTAGGATGAACTATTTAGAAAAAATTAATGCGGCTAAAGAATATATAAAGGAAAGAATAGAAAAAACCCCAGATGTTGCAATTATATTAGGTTCAGGCCTTGGAAAACTAGCAGATGAAATTGAAAACAAAATGGTAATAAAGTACAATGAAGTTCCACATTTCCCAGAATCAACAGTTGTAGGGCATGCAGGAGAATTTATTTTTGGATACATAGGAGATAAGTATGTAATGGCTATGAATGGAAGATTCCATTACTATGAAGGTCATGATATGAAGGATGTTACTTTACCTATAAGAGTTATGAGGGCACTTGGAATAGATAAGATAATAGTTACAAATGCGGCTGGTGGAATGAATCCTGAGTTTGAAGCAGGAGATTTAATGATAATAACTGACCATATAAACATGATAGGAACAAACCCATTAATAGGTAGAAATTATGAGGAGCTTGGGCCAAGATTCCCTGATATGTCTCAAGCATATAATAGAGAGTTGATAAAATTAGCTGAAGAATGTGCTAAAAAGTTAAATATAAAAGTCCAAAAAGGAGTTTACGTTGCCGTTTCAGGACCAAACTATGAAACTCCAGCAGAACTTAGAATGCTTAGATTTATGGGGGCAGATGCAGTTGGTATGTCAACTGTACCTGAAGTTATAGTTGCAAACCATGGTGGAATGAAGGTGCTAGGAATTTCATGTATAACAGATATGGCTATTCCAGACAATCTTGAACCACTTGATCATGAAAGAGTAGTTGCTACCGCAGCAAAGGCAACACAAAAATTTGTGGCTTTAGTAAAGGAAATAGTAAAATCAATGTAACATGGGGGTAATAATTATGAGGATGTATGATATTATTTTAAAGAAAAGAAATGGTGGAGAACTTACAAAAGAAGAAATAGAATTTGTAGTTAACGGCTATACAAAAGGAGAAATTCCAGATTATCAAGTTGCTGCATTACTTATGGCTATTTATTTCCAAAAGATGAATAAGAGAGAAACAGCAGATCTTACGATGGCTATGGTTAATTCAGGGGAAGTTGTAGATTTATCAGCTATTGAAGGCATAAAAGTTGATAAGCACTCAACAGGTGGGGTAGGAGATACAACTACTCTTGTGCTTGGACCTATGGTAGCAGCAGCCGGTGCTCCAGTTGCAAAGATGTCAGGAAGGGGATTAGGACATACTGGAGGAACTATAGATAAGCTTGAATCTATTAGAGGATTTAATACTGAATTACCAAAAGAAAAATTTATTGAAAATGTAAATAAAATAAAGTTAGCAGTTGCAGGTCAAACTGCAAATCTTGCACCAGCTGATAAAAAGCTTTATGCTTTAAGAGACGTTACGGCTACTGTTGATAATATTTCTCTTATAGCATCAAGCATAATGAGTAAAAAGATAGCAGCTGGAGCAGATGCTATAGTTTTAGATGTTAAAACTGGTGCTGGTGCATTTATGAAGACTTTAGACGATTCTTTTGCTTTAGCTCAAGAAATGGTTGATATAGGAACAAACGTAGGTAGAAATACAGTTGCAATTGTTTCAGATATGGATGAACCACTTGGATATGCTGTAGGTAATGCTTTAGAGGTAAAAGAAGCTATAGATACATTAAAGGGTCAAGGGCCAAAGGATCTATATGAATTGTGCATGACTTTAGGTTCCTATATGCTTGTTCTTGCTAAAAAAGCTAATGATGTAGAAACTGCAAGAAAAATATTAGAAGATACAATAAAAACAGGAGCAGCTCTTAATAAATTTAAAGAATTTGTTGCTGCCCAAGGTGGAGATCCACAAGTTATCGATAATCCTGATCTTTTACCGAAGGCTCAGCATGTTATTGAATTTAAAGCAGAAAAGAGTGGTTATGTAAACAAAATAGTTGCAATGGAAGTAGGTTTAGCTGCTCTAGTTTTAGGAGCAGGTAGAGAAACAAAAGAAAGCCAAATAGATTTAGCTGTCGGTGTTGTTTTAAATAAGAAGGTTGGAGACTATGTAGAAAAAGGAGAACCTCTTGCTTACATACATGTAAATGACCTAAATAAGTTAAAAGATTGTGAAGAAAGATTAAGAAAAGCATTTGAAATATCAGATGAAAAACCTGCTAAAAGACCATTGATATTTGGTGTTGTAACAAAAGATGGAATACAAAGATTTTAAAAATAAAGCTCCTAAAAGGTATTTACCTTTTAGGAGCTTTATTTTTAATAAAAAGAGTTGTGGTGGGAAAAATAAAATTAGATAACTTTATAAGGAGGTATTAATATGAGGAGATATATAGCATTATTTATAACAGCTTTATTAGTTTTGACGTCTCCAACTGCTTTTGCTAAAAAGCAAGATAACATAAATTTAAATCTAAATTGCAAAGCAGCTCTTTTAATGGAAAATTCTACAGGAAAAATTTTGTATGAATATAATGCTCATGAAAAAGTTTACCCAGCAAGTGTTACTAAAATTATGGTTATGCTTTTGACTATGGAAGCAGTTGATAGCGGTAGCATAAAGCTTAGCGATAAAGTTGTGATTAGTGCTAGAGCTAAGTCTATGGGAGGAAGTACTATGTTTTTAGAACAAGGGGAGATAAGAACAGTTGAAGAACTTTTAAAAGGGGTTGCTGTAGAATCAGCTAATGATGCAGCTGTTGCGCTTGCAGAATTTTTAGCTGGAACTGAAGAAGCTTTTGTAGAAAAAATGAACAAAAGGGCAAAAGAACTAGGAATGAAAAATACCAATTTTGTAAATTGTACAGGATTTTTTGATCCTAATCATTACACAACGGCGTATGATGTAGCGCTTATGTCCAGAGAGCTACTTAAACATCCTAAAATATTAGATTATACAAAAATTTGGATGGAAACTATCAGCGAAGGACGTAAAGAACCTTTTACGCTTGTAAATAGGAATAAAATGATAAAATCATATAATGGTTGTGATGGGTTAAAAACTGGATATGTTAAAGAATCTATGTATTGTATATCTGCAACAGCAAGTAGAAATGGATTGAGGTTTATTGCTGTTATTATGGGTGCACCTTCAGCTAAAGAAAGAAATGAAATGGCGGCAAAATTATTAGATGTAGGATTTTCTAAATATCAATCAATAACAGCAGTTAAAAAAGGAGATGTTGTTGGTGAAATTAGTCTGCCTATGGCAAAGCCAAATAAAGTAAAACTGATTGCAAATGAGGATTTAAAAATATTATTAGAAAAGGGAGCAAAGGTAAACTATGAGATTAAAGTAGATCTTTTTAAGGACTTAAAGTTACCTATAAAGAAGGGAGAGATTGTAGGTATAGCAAAGGCAGTTGATGGAGAAAAAGTTTATGGTCAGGTTCCTGTTGTAGTCGATACTGATATTGTTAAAGTTAATTATTTTGATGTATTGGAAAAGATGTTAAAATTATATTTGAATATAAATTAAATTGCCGGGAAACCGGCAATTTAATTTTTATCTTGAATACATTATGTAAAAATTATATACTTATATAGACGTTTAGTTGTAGGGTGATAATTATGAATTTTAGTGAAGAAATTATTGTTTTTTTTACAGATATTTCTAAAAAGTATGATATAAACATTTATTTGGTTGGGGGAGCTGTAAGGGATAAAATTTTAGGGGGAAAGCCTTATGACTATGACTTCGTCGCTGAACTTGATAAAAAAAGTCACTATGAAGTTTCAACAAACATATCAAAAATTTTAGGTGAAAAATTTGATTATAATAACTACTATGGAACAGCAAAGTTTACTTACAAAGGAATTACTATAGATTTTGTTATGGCAAGAAAAGAATATTATCCTTATCCGGCAGCAAAGCCTGTTATTTGTCCAGCAAACATAATTGAGGATTTAAAGCGCAGAGATTTTACTATAAATTCAATAGCTTATGATTTGAAAAACAAAAAAATTATAGATATATATAATGGCATAGAGGATATAAAAAATAAAAAGATAAAGATTTTACATAATCTCAGTTTTAGAGATGATCCAACTCGTATTTTGAGAGGAATAAAGTATGGTGCAAGATTTGGATTTATATTTGATGAAGAAACTTTAAAATTTATGTTAGATGCTCTTGATAATAAATATTTAAACTTACTTTCTAAAACACGCTTAAGGAATGAGTTTTTAAATGTGTTTATGGAAAATATTAAATCTGTAGCAGATTTTTTAATTAACATAGATGTTCTAAGCAGCATTGTTGGAACTAAAGTTAATATAAATAAGCATTTTGATGAAAAATATTTTGATATTTTAAAGGATGAAGAAAAGTTCATTGTTTTACTTTATAAAAATGATGATGAAGTTTTAAAAAAGTTAGCAGAGGATTTAAATCTTAGTAAGAGGTTTTTAATGATTTCAAAGGTTTTAAAGGAAATTAAAATAAATCTTGATAAAAGGGATTTTTATTCTTTGTTTAAAGTTTTGATATTAAATGAAAGTAGGGTTGATAAAAATCTTATTTTATGTTTATTTAGTAATGATATTATTTTAAATTATTTTAAGGTTAAAGGTAATATAAACTTTGATAAAAGGAAGTTGGCTAATTTAACTAAAGAAGAAATTATTAATTACAAAATTACCACCATATTACAATCTGGAGGAGATAAAGATGTTTAATTATACTGCAGGGACATTTATTTTAACAGGAATAGCTATAATAGTTTCTTTAACTATTCATGAGTTTGCTCATGCTCTAATTTCTGTAGCTTATGGGGATAAAACTCCTTTATATTATGGAAGGTTAACTATAAATCCTTTTGCCCATATAGATTTTTTAGGACTTATCTCTTTGTTTTTATTAAAATTTGGATGGGCCAAACCAGTTCCTATAAATCCTAATAATTATAAAAATCCAAGATTGGGATTAATTTTTACTTCTTTAGCTGGACCGTTAGCTAATATTTTATTGGCTTTTTTTGTTGCACTCTTTTATTTTAAATTTCAACCTAATTCTTATGCAACAGTATATTTTATGAGGGAATTAATATTAATAAATTCGGGATTAGCTGTATTTAATTTGCTTCCTTTTCCACCGCTTGACGGGGCTAAAATTTTTGCAGAAATATTTAAAGGAAAAATATCTCATATTGTTTATTATTTGGAGGATAAAGGTATTTTTATATTGTTTTTACTTTTAATGTTTCCTCCAGTAAAAATTTTTGTATCAAATATGATACAGTTTGTTATAAATGGTATAATAACTATTGCACTACAAATGGTTAGCAGGTGATCTTATGTCAATAAATGTTAAATTGGATATATTTGAAGGTCCATTAGATCTTTTGCTTCACTTAATTAAAAAGTCAGAGGTTGATATATATGATATACCCATAGCAGAAATTACAGAGCAATATCTAGAATATCTTAAAGCTATGGAGGAGTTAGATTTAGAAATAGCTAGCGAGTTTATTGTTATGGCGGCTACTTTATTGGAAATAAAATCAAAAATGCTTTTACCTAAGCCTAAAACTAATAGCGAAGAGGCTGTGGATCAAGATCCAAGAACTGAACTTGTGGAAAAACTTATAGAATATAAAAAATTTAAAGAGTTTGCTAACTTTTTACGGGAAATAACACAGGATTATGAGATTTATTTTAAAGCACCTGAAATTATTGATGACATAAAGGATAATAGGGATGTGTTTTTAAAGAATATAAACCTTGAGAATTTAATGCATGCTTTTAAAAAAGTAATGGATTCATATGAAAAAAGGCAAAATAAAAAATCTAATATTCCTCAAAATATAGATCATGATGAGTATAAGATAGAAGATAAAATGGATGAAATATTAAGATTAATTAAGGTTAAAAAGAAAATGTACTTTAAGGACTTTTTTGCTGTTGCAAAAACAAAATTAGAAATTATTGTGACATTTTTAGCTATGTTGGAGCTTATAAAATTAAGACACATTGTAGTTTATCAAGAAGTCAATTTTTCTGATATAATTATTGAGGAGATGGGAGAATGATGGAGGAATACATATTTGATTTAAACTATGAAAAGGATATAGAAAGAATTAAAGGAATTATAGAGAGCATATTATTTATAGCAGGAGAGCCTGTATTAAAGAAAGACATAATTAGTGTATTAAATATTGATGAAAAAGAATTTGACATGATATTAAAGGATATGATGAAGGAATATGAAAAAGAAAATAGAGGGATATTTATTTTAGAATTTAATGATAAAATTCAATTTTCAACAAAACCTGAATATAGCAGTTTTATAAAGAAGTTGTTTAAACCAGAATCAAAACATAATTTATCCCAGGCAGCTTTAGAAACTTTAGCAATAATTGCCTATAAGCAGCCTATAACTAAATCTGAAATAGATGAAATAAGAGGAGTAAGAAGTGATAAGGCTATTGCAACTTTACTTGAGTATGGGCTTATAAAGGAAGCAGGTAGGCTTGAGACCATAGGAAGGCCTATTATTTATGAAACGACGGATGAGTTTTTAAAGTATTTTGGTTTTAAAAATATTAATGAACTGCCTAAGTTAATTGAATTTAATTTAGAAAAAAAGGAAGAATAAATATATGTAAACATATATTTATTCTTCCTTTTTTGTTTTTGGGGTGAAAATTATGAAGTTTTTTCTAATATTATTTTTGATTTTTTTAGCAATTTTGCTTATGTCATCTATTATAAAGATACAACTTATAAATAGTAAGCTTATTATAAAAATAATTGTTTTTTATGTTATAAAAATTAAGTTACTTGAAAAAAATATAAGAGAGAAAAGTGTAAAAAAGGCAAATAAAAGAAAAGGAGAGAGTTTTAAAATAATAGAGTTTATTAGGTTAATTTTAGGAAACGTTTTAAAAAAATTAGAGGTTAATTTAAAAGCAAGTATTACCCTAGGATTAAAAGAACCTTATTATACAGCATTATTATATGGAGGTTTAAACTCTACTCTAGGGTGTTTAAATGTAGTTTTTAATAATATTTTTAAAAAGTATTTTTCACAAATTAGTATAAATCCCAACTTTGTAAGGGAAATATTCGAAGTTGAACTAAATTTATTGTTAAAGATTAGAAATTTTGATTTAATTAAGGCATTTATTGTATTTTTAATAAATTATATAAAATTAAAAGGAAAGGGTGAAAAGTTATGGAACATCCAATAGAAGCTTTAATGAAAACTACAATGGATAGCTTAAGGGAGATGATTGATGTAAATACTATTGTAGGAGAGGCTGTAGAGACTAAAGATGGTACTGTTATTATTCCTATTTCCCGTGTAAGCATAGGATTTGCATCAGGGGGAAGTGAATTTTGTAAAGACACCAAAGATGATAAAGTAAAATTTCCTTTTGGTGGAGGAAGTGGAGCAGGAATTTCGGTAAGTCCAGTTGCTTTTTTGGTTGTATCTAAGGATTCAGTTAAACTTTTGCCTGTTAACCAATCAAATTCTATAGAAAGGATAATAGATGGCATTCCAGATTTACTACAGGATATTATGAAAAGTTTTAAAAAAGATAAAAATCCTCAAATGAATTATACTAATGAAAATGAAGGTTTTAATGCTACATAAAATTGGAGGTAGATTTGCCTTGAAAAAAAGGCTTTTATGTTCATTAATTTTAATTTTTGTTTTTGTTACTTGTATAGCTTTTTCTAAGGAAAGACAATTAAACTTAAATTGTATTGCTGCAACAATCATTGATCAAGACTCAGGAAGGATACTTTATAGTAAAAATGGAAATAAAATATTGCCTATGGCAAGTACTACTAAAATAATGACCGCAATTGTTGCTCTTGAAAGAGGAAATATAAAGGATATTGTTACAATTTCTAAAAAAGCAGCATCTACTCCAGGAAGTTCAGCAGGACTAAAGGCTGGGGATAAAGTGACTTTAGAAGAATTATTATATGGTTTAATGCTAAAATCAGGTAATGACGCTGCTGTTGCAATAGCTGAACATATAGGTGGAAATGTTCAAAACTTTGTAAGGATGATGAATGATAAAGCTGTAGAATTAGGAGCTTTGCATACAAGTTTTATAACTCCTCATGGTTTAGATGCTGATGACCATTTTACAACGGCTAATGATCTTGCAAGAATAACTGCTTATGCAATGAAAAATGAAATGTTTGCCAAGATAGTTTCTACTAAAGAAATATCAAGTGGAATTACAGGTCCTTTTAAGTATTCATATAATAATATAAATAAATTTTTATTTAGGGTTGAAAATTCAGATGGAGTAAAAACCGGATATACCGGTAATGCAGGTAAGTGCCTTGTAGCTTCTGTAAAGCATAAATTTGGGCGTTTTATTTGTGTTATTTTAAATAGCAGCGATAGATGGGAAGATGCAGAAAATTTAGTTCAATATGCATTAAAAAAGTATAATTTTATAAAGGTTTTTGATAAAACGGAAATAGTAAAGAGTATTCCAGTTTATGGAGGAAATCAAAAAAATATTTATGCTCAGACTAAATCTGAGCTTTATATTCCTATATTGCCTGAGGAAAAAGATAAGATAAAAGTTGAAGTTTACGTTCCATCAGTTGTTTTTGCACCTATTTCAAAGGGCGAAATAGTTGGAAATATAGTAGTTAAGTTAGATGGAAGTATAATTGCGAAATATCCAGTTGTTAGTGATAGAGAAGTAAAAAGGAAAAATTTTTTAGATTTTATAAAGGATGTCTTTTCAAGAGCCGTATTTTAAATAACACGGCTCATTTTTTGTAACCAATTTTTCATATAATGAATATTTTAATTATATGGGAAGGGGGGAGAACTTTGTTTAGGTATGTAGACTGTATTGATGCTGGAACGGAATACTGTCCATGTCACTTAGCGGAAAAGGGAGAATGTATAATTTGTTCACAACTTAGGGGAAAAAATTTTTGTGATTGCTTAAACTGGAAAGGAACATGCATTTATGAAGAGTTTATATGGAATAACAAAAAAGCAAAGAGAATAAGAGAATTTAAGGAATTTACTATAGAAAATAAAAGGCTTATAAGAGATGATTTGTTACTTTTACAAGTTAGTGTAAATCCATATCTAGCAAAGCAACTTAACAATATAGGATCTTATGTGTTTTTAAAAAAGCCAGGTTCTCCACTATGTTTTGCTACTCCAGTGTCTATTATGGATAGTGACATAAAAAATAATTTAATTACTATGGTAGTTAAAATATTAGGAGTTAAAACCAAGGATCTTTTAGAATGTAAAGATAAAGTAGAATTGAAGGGTCCTTATTGGAATGGGATACAAGGTCAAATATTTTTAAAAAATTTAAAAGGCAATGAGATATTGATAGTTGCAAGAGGTGTTGCTGCTGCTCCTTGTGTTATGGCTGCTAAGAAATTAATTAAAGCTAATAATAAAATAATGGTTGTTTTAGAAAAAGGAAGAGGCAATGGAAATTTTGCAAAAGAAAGATTTAAATCTTTAGGGTGTGAAGTTTATGATGTTAATATGATAAATTATAATGACTACTCATTAAGTGAAGAATTTAAAAATTTGCTTTTAGAGCTTATAAAAAAGAATAATTTTAAAGTAACTATCTCTGGAGGTAGTGATGAATTCCATAGGTTATATTTAAATTTTGTTTATGCACTAGATAAGTCTTTGAAGTTTGCAACGGTAAATAATGCAATTATAACCTGCGGTGAAGGTATTTGTGGAAGTTGTGAAGTTAAATTAGATAGAGGAATAATAAAAAGTTGTAAACAACAGTATAATCCAGCTGAGGTTTTTATTAATTTAAGGGGAGAGGGTAGAAAATGAAAGTTGTTGTTATAGGTGGAGGTTGGGCTGGTTGTGCTGCTGCATTGCAGGCTAAAAAGTGTGGAGCAGAAGTTATTTTAATAGAAAGGACAGATTTACTTTTAGGGCTTGGAAATGTAGGTGGAATAATAAGAAACAATGGAAGATTTACAGCAGCAGAGGAAATGATAGCTTTGGGTGCAGGAGATTTATTCCAAATAGCAGACAGATGTGCAAGACATAAAAATGTGGATTTTCCAGGTCATAAACATGCAACATTGTATGATGTCAATATAATTGAAGCTGAGGTAAGAAAGTATTTATATTCTATGGGGATAAATATTTTATTTGAAAAAAGAGTTGTTGATGTTGAAATGGAGGGTAAATCAATAAAGTCGGTATATTTACATGATGGTACTGAAATAGAAGGAGATGTTTTTATAGAAACAACAGGATCTACAGGTCCAATAGGCAATTGCTTAAGATATGGAAATGGTTGTTCTATGTGTATACTTCGTTGTCCATCCTACGGTCCAAGAATAAGTATATCCATGAGGGCTGGAGTAGAGGATTTACAGGGATTAAGAAGCGATGAAAGTTTTGGTGCCATGAGTGGATCTTGTAAGTTAGAAAAGGATTCGCTTTCAAAAGAAATAAGGGAAAAATTAGATAGGGATGGAGTTGTTGTTATTCCTGTTCCTAAAGAAGATATTAATATGGATAAGTTAAATATAAAGGTTTGTCAACAGTATGCTTTAAAAGAATTTGCAGAAAATATAGTGTTGCTTGACACAGGACATGCAAAGTTGATGACAAGTTATTATCCTTTAGAAAAGCTTAGAAAAATCCCAGGTTTTGAAAGAGTGAGGTTTATAGATCCTTATTCAGGAGGAAAAGCAAATTCTATAAGATATTTATCAATGGCTCCAAGGGATAACCATATGAAAGTTATTGGAGTAGATAACTTGTTTGTTGGAGGAGAAAAGAGCGGGTTGTTTGTAGGCCATACTGAAGCTATAGTTACAGGAACACTAGCTGGGTATAATGCAGTAAGATTAGGAATAGGTCTTAACTTAGTTGAACTTCCATCAACACTAGCTGTAGGAGATATTATAAAATTTGAAAATGAAAATAAAAAGACATTAGATGGATTAAAGCAAAGGTATACTTTTGCAGGAGCGGTATATTTTGAAAGGATGAAACAGTTAGATCTTTATACTACAGATATTGAAAAAATTCGTAAAAAGGTTGATGGATTGCTGTTAAGGGATTTCTTTAAAAATCGTATAATATAGGGGCTTTGCCCCTTTTTAAAATTGAATTTTAAGGAAATTAGTGGTAAAATTAACTTGATAATCCACATTTAAGGAGAAATAATTATGGATAAAATGACAAGAAAAAGAATTATATTTGTTTTACTTTTTAGTGTTATTTCATTAGTTTTTATAGTTTATTTTAAACTTTATGATATTAGTATATTAAGAAAGTTAATTGAATCTAGAGGGATTTTAACTCCTATAATTTTTTTAATTTTATGTTCTATAAGGCCTCTTTTATTTTTACCTGTAGGTATTTTTTCCACATTGGGAGGACTTATTTTTGGAGCATTTTTAGGAACGGTTTATACTTTAATTGGTAGTATTTTAAGCTCAATTTTAGGGTACTACATAGCAAGAAAGTTTGGTAAGGATTTAGTTGATAAATTATTAAAGGGTAGATATAAAAACATTAGATTAACTTCAAATAAAAATGGTTTTATTGTAACTTTTATTATGCGAGTTGTTCCTATACTGCCCTTTGATGCGGTAAGTTATATATGTGGGCTTTCGGAAATAAGGTTTAAAGATTATTTTCTAGGAACTTTTTTAGGAATTATTCCAGGAACTTTTATTTATAGTTATTTTGGAAGTGCAGTTAATAATGTTTATTCTAAAAAGTTTTTAATATCCTTATTTTTACTTATTTTGTTATCGCTAATTCCTTTGATTTTTAAAAATTCTAATATAATATTGCAGATTCAGAATAAGGATAAATTAGATTGACACTAAAAAATAAAATAAATATAATAATAGTTGATAAAGGGGAGTAGCTCGGCGTAAGCCTTAACCGATCGTCACCTCGGCGTAAGCCCGGTCGGTTAGCAAGGGAAACCTTGTGAGTAAGACCTTTATCCGTTTTGCGGATAAAGGTCTTTGTTTTTTATTACAATAATTTTAAGGGAGGGATAATATGAGACCTTATTATTTATTGACCAAAGAAGAAATACTCAAGGAACTTGAAACTAATGAAAATGGAATTTCAGATCAAGAGGCAAAAAGGAGATTAGAAAAATATGGATATAACGAATTTAAGGAAAAGAAGTCAAAAACTATGTTTCAAAGGTTTTTAGATCAGTTTAAAGACTTTTTAGTTATTATTTTAATTGTAGCTGCAATAATATCAGGGTTTGTGGGAGAAATTGCAGATTCTATAATAATTCTTTTGGTTGTTATTATTAATGCTATTTTAGGGGTTATTCAAGAAAATAAAGCAGAACAATCTTTAAAGGCTTTAAAGAAAATGGCCCAGCCTTTGGCTTTGGTTATAAGAGAGGGTGTTTCTAAAGAAGTTCCTGTAAGAGAAATTGTTCCTGGAGATGTAGTTATATTAGAAGCAGGTAGATATGTTCCTGCAGATTTAAGGCTTATTGAAACATCAAATCTAAAGATTGAGGAGTCTTCATTAACGGGGGAGTCTGTTCCAGTTGAAAAAAATAGCGATGTTTTAGAGGAGGATAATATCCCTATTGGTGATAGAAAAAATATGGCTTTTATGTCTTCTATGGTTACATATGGAAGAGGAAAAGGTGTTGTAGTATCTACAGGAATGAAAACAGAAATAGGTAAAATTGCAGATATGTTATCAAGTGTAGAAGAAGAGCAGACTCCTTTACAAAAAAAGCTTGAAGAGGCAGGCAAGTGGATGGGAATAGCAGCTTTGATTATATGTGGTATTATGTTTTTTGTTGGTATATTAAGGGGTAATAATATTTTAGAAATGTTTATGACTTCTATAGCGCTAGCTGTTGCTGCAATTCCTGAGGGACTTCCTGCTGTTGTTACTATAGTTTTAGCAGTTGGAGTTCAAAAGATGATAAAGAGAAATGCAATTATAAGAAAACTTCCTGCTGTTGAAACTTTAGGATGTGCTACTGTTATATGCTCTGATAAAACAGGAACATTAACTCAAAACAAAATGACGGTAAAACAAATATATACAATTAATGGTTTATCTGATAAAAAAGCTTTAATAATAGCTAACTTATGTAATGATACTAAGATAGTTGAAGAAAATGGTAAATTAAGAACTCTAGGAGATCCTACGGAAACAGCCCTTATTGACTTTGCTTTTAAATTAGGAATAGATAAAAGAAAGCTAGATGAAATGTATCCGAGAATTGATGAAATACCCTTTGATTCTGATAGAAAGCTTATGAGCACTTTTAATAAAGTTGATAATCTAATTGAAGTAAATGTAAAAGGAGCGCCTGATATTTTACTATCTAGATGTAAATATATTTTAGATAATGAAAATATAAGAGAAATAACAAGTGATGATTTAGAAAAGATAAAAAGAGCTAATGAAGAGATGGCTAAAAAAGCATTAAGAGTTCTTGCTGTAGCTTACAAGCAGGTTGAAAATATAGATAAGGAAAATGCAGAAAAGGATCTTATATTTGTTGGTCTTATAGGAATGATAGATCCTCCAAGAGAAGAAGCAAAAGAAGCCGTTGAAAAGTGTAAAACTGCTGGAATAAAACCGGTGATGATTACAGGAGATCATAAAATAACAGCAATAGCTATAGCAAAAGAGCTTGGAATATTAAAAAGTGAAGAAGAAGCAATTACTGGAGCTGAGCTTGAAAAGATGAGTGATAAAGAGTTATTGGATAATGTTAAAAAGTATAGTGTTTATGCAAGAGTTTCTCCTGAACATAAAGTTAGAATAGTTGAAGCATGGAAGAAACAAGGACAAATTGTTGCTATGACAGGAGATGGAGTTAATGATGCACCTGCATTAAAAATTGCAAATATTGGTGCAGCTATGGGAATAACTGGAACGGATGTTGCTAAAGAAGCTGCAGATATGGTCTTAACGGATGATAATTTTGCTACTATAGTTGCTGCTGTGGAGGAAGGAAGAACTATTTATTCAAATATAAAAAAATCTATAAGTTATCTTTTATCTTGCAACGTAGGAGAAATTTTTACGCTTTTTGTTGCTACGCTTTTAGGTTGGGCTGAGCCTCTTTTACCTATACATATACTATGGGTAAACTTAGTTACAGATAGTTTGCCTGCTCTTGCTTTAGGAGTAGAACCTGCAGAGAAAGAGGTTATGAAACAACCTCCAAGGGATCCGAATGAGGGTATATTTTCAAAAGGAGCTGGTATTAGAATAATACTACAAGGAATGTTAATAGGAGCATTAACTTTATTTGCGTATTGGTATGGAGTAAGGTATGGTAAAGAACGTGGATTAAGCTTTGACGAATACGAATTAATTGGTAGAACAATGGCATTCTTTACATTAAGTTTATCTCAGCTTGTTCATGCTTTTAATAATAGGTTAGAATTAAAATCAGTTATTGCAAACGGTATGTTTAAAAACAAATATTTAAATTTAGCTGTTCTTATATCTTTCTTAATACAACTTATAGTTTTAAGTACTCCATTTCTTAGGAATATTTTTAAAGTTACTCTTTTAAATAGAGAACTTATTTCTGTTGTGGTATTGTGTTCAATAGCACCATTAGTTTTTGTAGAAATTGTAAAATTCATTAGAAGAAGATAGGCTGCATTAAAATGCAGCCTCAGATTGTCGACAAACCCCACTTTTCAAAAAACGAAAAGTGGGGTTTGAGTATTTTTACAAGCATTTTTGATAAATATTTTATAAATACAAAGAAATTTTTGCCCTTTCCAGGGCCGTTTTGTCCCTTCTTC
>Ga0207430_10058_pt1 | contig 60087 bp, 65 predicted proteins | sample YelNatsi3bottle8_FD_187544 | JGI IMG/M metagenome (GOLD analysis project Ga0207430, IMG submission 187544) | Hot spring thermophilic microbial communities from Obsidian Pool, Yellowstone National Park, USA - site 3 bottle 8 (SPAdes) (version 2) | ecosystem: Environmental > Aquatic > Thermal...
TATATATAATAATTCGACAAATGGGAGGGGAAATCCTACATAAAAGATAAAAAATTCAAGAGTGATAGGAAAAAAGTATGTCTGTAGAATGGCTTAAATTAAGGCTTCTGAATTTTGCACAAGTCTAATGTCTTTAATTGAAATGAGGTGAATTAATGCCAGACTTCATTGCCAATTTTAGAGAACAACTGACAAACTTTTGGAATAAATTTGATAAGAAACAAAAGATACAGTTAGGAATTATTGCTATTTTACTTTTTATAGGCATTTCTTTATTAGTTTACATAGTTAATAGGCCTAATTATGTAGTTTTATATTCAGATCTAAGTATAAAAGATGCAGGAGCGGTAGTTGAAAAATTAAAAACCGAATTCAAGATTCCATATAAAATATCGAACGATGGGACGACAATTTTAGTTCCTGCACAATACAAAGATGAGGTGAGGATGAAACTTGCGACAGAAGGAATCCCACAAGGGGGATTTAGCTTTCAAGACGCTATGAATAACTCCCTTGCTACAACAGACCAAGAGAGAAGACAAAAGTATTTGTATTTTCTACAAAATGAAATACAAAATTCTCTAAAAACTATAGATGGAGTGCAAGATGCTATTGTCAATATCGTAGTACCTGATCAAAATGCCTTTGTACTTTCAAATACTACTAATCAAGCTACAGCGGCTGTGATGCTAACTTTAAAGCCAGGTGTGACTTTATCCTCTTCGCAAGTCAAGGGAATCATAGATTTTGTATCTAAGAGCGTAGAAGGTTTAAAACCTGAAAATGTTACTGTAATTGATAATAATGGTAAAATTCTAACTGCAGAAAGTGATACTACTGCTGAAAATGCTAATACTCAATTTGCTCTTCAAAAAAAAGTTCAAGAAGACTTACAAAACAGCCTTCAAACATTGTTAGAACAAGTGTTTGGACCAGGTAATGTAGTTGTAAGAGCAAATGTTACTTTAAATTTTGATAAAAAGACGCAGGATACTATAGAGTATTTGCCTGTTCAAGGGAATGACAATAAAGGAATTGTAAGGAGTATACAAGAGCTTAAAGAAAAAGCCACAGGTACACAAGGTGGAAGCTCACCAGGTACTGCGTCAAATAATCCTCCTGTAGCTTCAACGACTGGTAATGGTACTTCTGATTACAGTAGAACAGAAACTACTATAAATTATGAAATAAATCAAATTAAGACAAGTCTTGTTCAAGCTCAAGGGAAAATTGAAAGTATTTCTGTTGCGGTTGTTGTAAATCAAAATCTTAATAATTCTATGAAACAGCAAATTGCTGACTTGGTTACAAAAGCTGCAGGAGGGGATTCTCTTGTAAAAGTATCGGTTCAAGGAATACAATTTAACCAAGACCTGTTAAAGACAATGCAGCAGCAGGCAAAAGTTTCAAAGGGAGTACCAGTGTATGTATGGGCTATATTAGCGGCTTTAGTGTTAGGAGGCGGACTATTCCTTATTATGATGAGAAGGAAGAAAAAAGAAACCTCTTTAACTACAGCTGAACAGGAGGTCTTAGCTACTGTAGAACCTATAGAACCTATCGAAGAAATAGATTTCTCTGAGAAGGACGAAAAGAAAAAACAGATAGAAAGACTTATAAAAGAAAAGCCAGAACTTGTTGTGCAGGTAATTAGGACATGGCTTAATGAAGAGTAGGTGGTGGTATTGTGGCGAGAGGTGCACTTACAGGTAGGGAAAAAAGCGCAATGCTTTTGATTGCATTAGGCCCTGACCTTTCAGCTCAAATATATAAGCATTTAAGGGAAGATGAAATTGAACAATTAACTTTGGAAATAGCTAGTATACGAAATCTTACTCCTGAAGAGAAGCAAAAAGTTATAGATGAATTTTATAACATGTGCGTAGCGCAAGAGTACATAATAGAAGGTGGAATAGAATATGCAAAAGCAGTTTTAGAAAAAGCTTTAGGTGCTCAAGAAGCTTTTGAAGTTATCAATAAATTGACTTCTTCTTTAAAAGTAAGGCCTTTTGATTTTATAAGAAGAGCGGATCCATCTCAAGTTTTAAATTTTATACAAAACGAACATCCTCAGACTATTGCGATGATTTTGTCCTATTTAAAACCTCAACAAGCAGGAGCAATTTTATCATCACTACCTGAAAACTTACAGGCAGAAGTGGCTATGAGAATAGCGACAATGGAGAGCACTTCTCCTGAAGTAGTAAAAGAAGTTGAGAGGATTTTAGAAAGAAAACTATCTTCTTTGGTTACACAAGATTATACTTCTTCAGGCGGTATTCAGACAATTGTAGATATACTAAATTCTGTAGATAGGAGTACCGAGAAAAATATCTTGGATACTCTTGAGACTATAAACGTTGAGTTAGTAGAAGAAATTAAGAAGAGGATGTTTGTATTTGAAGATATTGTTACATTGGATTCCAGATCTATACAGAGAGTATTGAGAGAAGTAGACAATCACGATATTGCTCTTGCACTTAAAGGTTCCAGTGAGGAAGTTCAAAGAGTTATTTATAGTAATATGTCTAAGAGACTTGCTGATATGATAAAAGAAGACATACAATATATGGGACCTGTAAGATTAAAAGATGTAGAAGAAGCACAGCAAAGAATTGTAAATATCATAAGAAAATTAGAAGATGCAGGAGAGATTGTAATATCACGAGGAGGAGGGGACGAAATTATTGTATAGGATATATAAGCAACGGGAAATAAATCTTTCCTCTCCCGTGGTTTTAAGAATTGTGGAAAATGGCAATTACAAAGAAAAAGTGGAGAAAGTAATTGAATTGAGAGAACAAAGAGAGGATATAAAAAAAGAAAGTGCGGATTTAGCAAAGAAAATAATAGAAAGGGCGAGACAAGTTCAGCAAGAGATACTTAGGAAGACTAAGGAAGATGTAGAAAAAATCTTAATAGAAGTAGAGAAAAAAGCTAAGAAGATTGAAGAAGAGTATAAAGAAAAGGGCTATCAAGCTGGATATACTGCAGGATATCAAGAAGGATACAAAAAAGGAGAAGAAGAGGCTAAAGCTATAATAGAAGAAGCAAAGGCTATTAAAGAAGAGATTATTAAAGAAAAACAACGAATGTATAAAGATGCAGAAAATGATATTGTAAATGTAATTTTGCATGCGGTAGAAAAAATTGTAGGTAAATATGTGGAAGAGGACAAAGACATAATATTGAACCTCATCAAAAAAGGAATGGAAAACTACAATGCTTTTGACAAAGTCACGGTAAGGGTTAGTGAAGAGGATTATGAACACTGTATTAAAAACAAAGACAAAATTCTTAAAGACATAGAGTTTTTAGATGATGTAAATATCTTAAAAGATTTATCATTAAAAAAAGGAGATTGTGTAATTGAAACAAATTCTGGAGTGATAAACTCTGGTGTTAGTACACAACTTAAAGCTTTAAAAAACTTATTTGTGGGTGTGCTAAATGAGTAATATGTTAGATAAATATAAAAAAGTTCTTCAAGAAAAAAGGCTAATTCAATATTATGGAAAAGTTTCTCAAGTAATAGGATTAACAATCGAAAGTACAGGGCCTCTTTCCAACATAGGAGAAATATGTAATATCAAGACTATTAACGGAAATACAATTTTGGCAGAAGTTGTAGGTTTTAAAGAAGAAAAAGTGTATCTCATGCCTTTAGGGAATATGGAGGGAATAGGAGCAGGCAGCAAAGTGATAGCTACAGGTCAAACACTTAGAATTAACGTAGGAAATGAACTTCTTGGAAGGGTATTAGACGGTTTGGGCAATCCTATAGATGGCAAAGGACCGATAAAATTTGAAAAATCTATTCCTATTAATAATGTGCCGCCTGATCCTTTAGAAAGGAAGCGAATTAGAGAAGTCATTCCTCTTGGTATAAAAGCGATAGATGGACTACTTACTTGCGGCAAAGGGCAGAGAATTGGTATTTTTGCAGGAAGTGGTGTAGGAAAAAGTACGTTATTAGGTATGATGGCAAGAAATGCTAAAGCTGATTTAAATGTAATAGCTCTTATAGGAGAAAGAGGAAGAGAGGTAAATGAATTTTTAGAAAAAGATTTAGGGGAAGAAGGTTTAAAAAAATCTGTAGTTGTAGTAGCTACTTCTGATACTCCAGCTCTTATAAGAGTAAAAGGCGCTATGACTGCAACTGCTATAGCTGAATATTTTAGAGACCAGGGGTTAGATGTTCTTTTGATGATGGATTCAGTAACTCGTTTTGCCATGGCTCAAAGAGAAGTAGGGCTTTCTATAGGGGAAGCTCCTGTTTCACGAGGTTATACTCCTTCTGTCTTTTCAGTTTTACCTAAGCTTTTAGAGCGATCTGGATGTTCTAAAAAAGGCTCTATTACAGCTCTTTACACTGTGCTAGTAGATGGGGATGATTTGAATGAGCCAATTGCTGACGCAGTAAGGGGTATACTCGATGGGCACATAGTTTTGTCAAGGAAACTGGCTAATAAAAACCATTATCCTGCTATTGATGTATTAGCAAGTGTTAGCAGGGTGATAAATGACATAATTACAGAAGAACATAAAGAACTAATAGCGAGGTTTAAAGATATTTTGGCGACTTACACAGAAGCGGAGGATTTAATAAATATAGGAGCATATAATTTTGGCAGTAATCCTAAAATTGATGAAGCTATTGAGCTAAATGAAAAAATGAATAGTTTCTTAAGGCAGAGAATAGACGAATCTTATGACTTTGAAACTACAAAACAACTTTTATACGAATCTATTAAAAGGTGATAAACATGAAAAAATTTGAATTTAATTTGCAGCCGGTATTAAATTTGAAAGAACAGTCAGAGAAGATAGAAAAAGAGAGATTGTCTAAAATTATGGCAGAAATAAATTTACAAAAAGAAAAATTACATAATCTGACTAAGCATCTCAATGAGGTTTTAGAAGAGAGAAAAGATGAAATAAGTAAAGGGACTACAGCTCTTAAAATAGCCGAGTCTGATGCTTATGTAAGAAAAATACAACAGATGATTGAAGACAAGAGAAATCTTATAAAAAAATTAGAAAAAGATGCTGACTTAGTAAGAGAAAATCTTTTAAAGATTTCTAAAGAAAAAAAGGCATTGGAGAATTTAAGAGAAAAGCAATTCACTGAATATCAATATCTATTGAACTTAGAGCAAAATAAGGTGATAGATGAGCAGATAAGTTTTAGAGTAGCTAAATCCTATTAGGAGGATAACCATATGCAAAATGAAGAAACACAAGTGAAAAAGTGGCCAAAAACGAGGCTAATATTTTTAATACTTTTGCTGGTGATTATAGGGGGCATGGCTGCGATAATTTACTTTAATATAGGGGGAAGTCAAACCTATCTAACAAAACAGTTATCAAAAGTTCCGATTTTAAAAGGCTTGATTTCTCAGCCATCAGTTCAGGACAAAAATGCAGAAATAGCAAAACTTACTAATGAATTAAAAGCAAAGGAACAACAAATTGCTGACTATGAGGCTAAGTTAAAAGAAAAAGATGACCAGATTAATGCTTTAAAAGCAGAATTAGAGAAAATACAGAATGAAAGTAGTACTTTAAAACAACAGTTAGAAAATAAGCAAGCTAGTTTAAAAGATATAGCTACTTATTATCAAAACATGGACCCTCAAAATGCAGCTCAAATTCTTAACAACATGTCAGATGAAGATGTAATAAAAATATTAAGTTACATGAATAAAGACAGTGCATCAAAAATATTAGAGTCATTAAAAGCAGATAAAGCAGCTAAAATAACTAATATTCTTTTAAAAAATGCTACAATGATTCCTTAGAAAGGAGGTGAGAGGGATTGAGTGGAATACTACTTGATACTGAATTGTTGCCATTTGCAGTAGTGAATGTAAAACCTGATGGAATCAAAGCAGCTACAAATTCACAAAAAAACTTAGCTACCAAAGGAGATAGTCCTCCTAAATTTTCAAAAGTGTTAAATCAACAATTGCAGCTAGCTGTTAAAGAAAATGGTGAAACTCTGTCCTCCAAAATCGAGAAAGATAAAAACATCGAAGAAGGTCAAGACGCAAAATTTGCTGATATAGAAGATACGCTGATTAAAGATGTTTTTAATTGGCTGCAATACTTAATAAATACTTTAAACGTAACAGGACAAATGAGGGAGGGCGAACAACAGTCAGTTGGCTCTCAGGAATTGGTTAGAGTTTTTCAAAAAGAAGTGGGACAACTGCTGCAGAATTTTTTTCAAGGCAAAAATTTGGATATTGACAAAATCTCTCAAAAAATTAGCCAACTTTTAGAGAAAAACTTCGGCATCAAATTGCAATCAGATACAATAGCTAACGCTATTAAAACCGGCAATTTTGAAGAAATTTTAAGTCTCTATAAAAATAAAAATCCTGATGGGGAAATTGCGAAAGTACAAGAATCAGATATGTACGTTTCTCGTTTACAATCCTCTAATGCTAAAGAAGGAAAAAATAATTTGACACAAGTTAAAGAAGAAGATGAGAATTTGACTCAATTAAATTCACAGCGTCTTTTGAGTACAGTCAGTAAGGATAACAGTACAAAATCAAAAAATTTACCATCAAATTCAAATAACGAATTCTTTGCAATTAAGAAAGACGGAGATTTTGAGCAAAATCAGTCGTTTCAACAAAATGACTTTGCATTTTTAAAACACGACACAAAAATCTTTGATAATCAATTAATACAACAAAACTCTAAATTCCATCAAAAACCTGAAATTCAGATTTTTGACCAAATAATAAACAACATAATTCTTTCAAAAAATGAAGTTTCTTCGACTATTAGTATACAATTAAAACCAGAATTTTTAGGGAAACTTCAAATTAACCTTAAATCTATAGATGGTAACATCATCGCTACCATAATAACAGACAGCGAGAAGTTAAAACATCAGATTGAATCTAATTTAGCAATTTTAAATAGTCAGTTAGATTTAAAAGGAATTAAAATAGATAGTTTTAATGTGACAGTAGACAAAAATATGCAATTTACTTCTCAATACAATGGCCAGCAAGGTTTTAACGATGCATCAAAGCAGCAAAATATGCAAAAAGGATATGTCAATTACTTAGTTTATGAACTTCCACAAACAGAAGAGATAGATCTGCCACCACAAAATTATCAGATTTCACAAGACCATATTGACGTAAAAGCGTAGAAAGGAGGGAATATTGTGGATATAAATACTAATTACAATATTACAACTGTTTACACTAACAGAGTAACAACATCAAAAGACCAATTGGGAAAGGATGATTTTTTAAAACTTTTAGTCACCCAGCTAAAAAATCAAGATCCTTTAAATCCAATGGATGATAGAGAATTTATTGCACAATTGGCACAGTTTTCAACGTTAGAACAAATGCAAAACATGAATAGCAGCTTTAATGCGGTAAGAGCTATAAATTTGATAGGCAAAAATATATATGCTACCATTACTGACAATAATGGGAATTCTCAAACTGTGACAGGAAAAGTAGATGTTGTTTATAAGCAAAATGGAGAATACTTTTTACAAGTGAACGGCATAGATGTGCCAGTGGATGCTGTGACAGCTGTTTCAGAATGAGGTGATAAAATGTCTGAGATAGTGAAAATCCCTCAAAACCTAAATGTCAATTACTTAGCCCAGAGAGTAGCAGGTAACAATGGGACTTCTACAGCCTTCAAAGAAGTTTTAAATGAAAAAATTGATGAACTAAAATTTTCAAAGCATTCACTTATGAGGATGGAAATGAGAAATGTTAAAATTACGCAGAAAGAATATCAAAAGCTTTTGGAGGCAGTAAACAAAGCTAACCAAAAAGGAATAAAGGATTCTCTAATCATAATAGATAACAAAGCCTTTGTAGTAAATTTAAAGTCTAAGACGGTTATAACGGCAATGGATGGAGAAATGTTAAAAGATAGTGTTTTTACAAATATAGACGGTGCTGTAATAATTTAAGCCGGACCTTAACGAGGGGGCTTATCGCTTTTGACTGACAGAGAAAGCGAGCAGCACCGAAAATAAAGGGAGGAGAAAAAATGTTAAGGTCAATGTATTCTGCAGTTTCAGGGTTGAAAGCTCATCAAGCAAGGATGGATGTAATAGGAAATAACATAGCAAATGTCAACACTGTTGGATATAAAGCCAGCAGAATGACTTTTAAAGAAATATTTAGTCAGACGATAAAAGGGGCTTCTGCGCCTCAAGGAAATGGCGGTGGAACAAATCCTCAACAGATTGGTCTGGGAGTAGCTATAGCTTCAATTGACACGTTGTTTACAAGAGGCGGTGCTCAAAGAACAGATAATCCTACAGACCTTTCAATTGATGGAAATGGATTTTTCATTGTCTCCAATGGAGGAGCAAATTTGTATACAAGGGCAGGAAACTTTAGCTTTGACTCTAACGGGGATTTAGTAACACCTGATGGATATAAAGTTTTGGGTTGGATGTCAACAGATGGGAAAACAGTAAACACTGATACAGGAAATTTAGTGCCAATAAGCCTTAAAAATTGGTCAAGCATAGACCCGGTAGCGACTACACAATTAGAAATAGGAGGAAATCTAAATGCTTCAACAGCAATAGATGCAGATATAAGCTATAATATCGTTGTATATGATTCTCAAGGAGGAAGTCATGTAGCAACTATCACTTTTACTAGAAAAGGGGCAAATTCATGGGATTGGAAAGTATCCTCTTCTGATCCAGCAATTTCATCTATCGATGGTACCGGTACTCTTACTTTTGATTCTGAGGGGAAAATTGCGCCAGATCAAAGTGGAAATAGAATTGCAACTGGTACCCTGACTTTTAATATGGATAGTAATATGACAAACGCAACTATTGGTCCTGTTTCACTTGACCTTTCAAAACTTACTATGTTCTCAAGTGAGACCGATTTGAGGGAACTTAGTAAAAATGGAAATGAAGCGGGTTCTTTGGAGAGCATTAACATAGACAAATATGGAGTTGTATCAGGTATATATTCCAATGGTCGCCGACAGATAATTGGGCAAATTGCTATTGCAGATTTTCAAAACCCCATGGGATTAGAGAAGATAGGAAATACCATGTTTATTAATACAGTAAACTCAGGAGAACCAATGATAGGAGCAGCTGGTACAGGTACAAGGGGCTCTATAAATCCTGGAACCTTAGAGATGTCTAATGTAGATTTGTCTAATGAATTTGCAGATATGATTGTAACTCAAAGAGGTTTTCAAGCTAATGCGAAAGTTATAACTGTCTCTGATGAAATATTGCAAGACCTTGTTAATATGAAGAGATAATTATAGTCTGCTGGGCTTTGTGCCCAGCAGATGTAATGGAGGAAAATTATGATTTATGTTACCCGTCTTAATAATGAAGAATTCATTGTCAACGCTGAGTTAATTGAATTCATAGAGAGAACACCAGATACGGTCATAAGCCTTACCACTGGTAAAAAAATAGTTGTAAAAGAAACGCCAGAGGAAATTATACAAAGAGTCATAGAATATAAGCAAAAAATTTTCACTAAAGAGGTGTTAGAATGAATACAAAGACGATTCTTATAGCAGTAGTTGCGGCAGTTTTATCGTTTGGTATTGCTTTCGTATATTTTAATAATTTTGCATTTACTAACAAACCTAAAGAAATCACCTATTATAATTACTCTCCTGGCGGAGAATTTATAACTAATTTAAAGGGAGACGGAAAATTTGTCAAGGCAACAATAGAGTTGCAAGTTGCAGATAAAAATATTTTAAAAACCTTAGAAGAGAGGAATCCCCAGATTAGAGATTTGATAATCCAAATTTTAAGAGGAAAAACAGAACAAGATGTGGAAGGGCCTGAAGGACAGGAGAAGTTAAAAAACGATATAAAAAATGAGATAAATAAAATAATAGGTGAAGGAAAAATTGTAAATGTATATTTTGATGAATTTATTGTTCAATAGGGAGGAGGGGGTCTTTTGGCTGAAATATTATCGCAGAGCGAGATAGATGAACTATTAAAAGCTTTTAGTTCGGGTGGGTTAGATGTCCAAGAAATTGAAAAAGCAGAAGAAACTAAAAGTAAAAAGATAAGAAATTATGATTTTAGAAGGCCTAATAAATTTTCAAAAGAACAACTGCGAACTCTTCAAATGATTTTTGAAAATTTGTCAAGGTCTCTAACTTCCTTTTTGTCAGGATATTTGAGAACAATAGTAAATGTTACAGTGGTCTCTGTTGACCAGCTGACTTATTATGAGTTTAGTAATTCTTTAAACAATCCAGTTTTCATTGCTATTATTGATGCAGCTCCTTTAGAAGGCCCTTTTCTCTTGGAATTTAATAATAATACTACTTATGCAATACTTGATAGAATTTTGGGAGGAATGGGAAAAGGCGAGCTTTTGGATAGGGATTACACTGAGATCGAGATTAGCCTTTTGACTAAAATTGTAAAACAAATACTTCCACTTTTCAAGGAACCGTGGAGTAATATATTAGATATTAATCCCTCTTTAATAAGAGTGGAAACTAATTCGCAGTTTGCTCAAATAATATCTCCTAATGAGACTGTAGCTTTGTGTACTTTATCTATAAAAATCAATGAAACAGAAGGAATGATGAATTTTTGTATGCCTCATTTGACATTAGAACCTATTGTACCCAAATTAACGACGAAATTTTGGTTTTCTAGCATGAAAAAAGAAGATAAGGTAAATCCGGAACTTATAAAGAGTAAAATAAGCAAAACTTATATACCCCTTACTGCTCAACTTGGTTCTACAACCATTACTGTAAAAGAATTTTTGGAGCTTGAAATAGGAGATATAATTATGTTAGATAAACATTTCAAAGAGCCCGTAGACATAATAATCGATAAAAAAGTCAAATTCAGAGGTATACCTGGCATCAAAAATAACAAATACAGTGTAAGAATAACAGAAGTTATTTACAAAGGAGATGAAGAAAGTGAATGACTTTTTATCACAAGAGGAAATAAATGCACTATTAAAGGGATTAACGGAGGAATCTACTGAAAACCAAGCTGCAAATTTAAAAGAATTAACAGAAGAAGAAAAAGATATATTAGGTGAAATTGGAAATATAAGTTTTGGCACTTCAGCCACTACTTTATATACTTTATTGAGAAATAAAGTTACTATTACTACTCCAAAAGTTTCAGTATTATCTTGGGAAGAGTTGAAAAAGGAATTTAATATTCCTTACGTGGGTGTTGAAGTAGAGTACACGGAAGGACTAAAAGGTCATAACCTTCTTATTTTAAAAAAAGAAGATGTACTTAAAATGACAGATTTGATGATGGGGGGGGAAGGAAAAGTAGAAGATGGAGAAATTACTGATCTGCATTTAAGTGCAATAGGAGAAGCCATGAACCAAATGATAGGTTCTGCTGCTACTTCCCTTTCTACCCTTCTCAATAAAACTATAAATATTTCACCGCCTAAAGCTTTTATTGTCGATTTTACTGCCTCTTTGCCAACAGATATTTCATTTCCGGAAGGCGATGTAGTAAAAATTGCCTTTAAAATGGAAGTAGGAGAAATAATCGATAGTGAAATTATGCAGCTTTTGCCTCTTGATTTTGCTAAGGAACTCGTGCAAAGTGTTTTGTCGAAAAATGAAGAAAAACCATCAGAAGTGACTTTCCAAGAAGAGAATTCTAATGTTATAATAGAAAATGATGAAAAGATTGTCGAAACAGCTAATAATATATCACCAGGGGGGAAAGTTACCAAGAAAGAACAGAAAGTCAATGTAAGTCCTGTAGTTTTTCAAAGCTTTGACGAAGATTCTTCTTCTAAAGGCAAAAAAGATAAAGAAAATTTAGATTTAATTTTAGATGTTCCTCTTACTATTACTGTCGAATTAGGCAAGACTAAAAAACTTATAAAAGATATTTTAGAATTAAGTGAAGGTTCTATTATTGAATTGGATAAATTGGCAGGTGAGCCAGTAGATATTTTGGCAAATGGAAAGTACATAGCTAAAGGGGAAGTAGTGGTAATTGATGAGAATTTTGGGGTTAGAATTATAGATATTGTTCATCAAAGCAAAAGAATTAGCAATATAGAATAAAGATGAGGAGGAATCATTTGTGAGCAAAATAATGATAGTTGACGATGCTGCTTTTATGAGGATGATGATTAAAGATATTATTTCAAAAAACAATTTAGGGAGTGTAGTAGAAGCCGAAAATGGTGCTGTAGCAGTAGAAAAATATTTTCAAGAAAATCCAGATCTGGTTATTATGGATATTACTATGCCGGAAATGGATGGAATACAAGCAGTAAAGGCAATCCGTGCAAAGGATCCCAATGCAAAAATAATAATGTGCTCTGCTATGGGGCAACAAGCTATGGTTATCGAGGCAATTCAAGCAGGAGCAAAAGATTTTATCGTAAAGCCTTTCCAACCTGATAGAGTAGTGGAAGCTATTAAAAAATTGTTGAAGTGAGGCGCTTAAAGTGTCTAATGGCACAGAATATGTTTTTCAATTGATATGGTATTTAATTGCTTTCCTTTTAGTAATTGGAGCGGCTTTCTATATAACCCGATTTATAGGACAAAGTACTTTAAGATATACTCGCTCTACTAATTTACAGGTGATAGACTATATTATTTTAGGTAGAGATAAAGGTTTATATATAGTGAAGGTAGGAGACAAATTTTTTCTTATAGGTGTGAGTAACAACAATATAACTTATCTTACAGAGATAAATAAAGAAGATATAAAAGTTCTAACTAATGATAAAGATTTTGTGACAAATTTGAATATTTCAATAGAGAGATTAAAACAGCTAAAAAACAGATATTTGTCTAAAAAAGATGGTGAGCAAAAATGAATTTAGGAGATTGGGTTTCATCGGTAACAGCTCCTTCAAATATAGCTACAAGCCTACAAATAGTTCTTCTGCTGACAGTTTTGACTTTGGCACCTTCTATTTTGATAATGATGACTTCATTTACTCGCATAGTAGTTGTGCTGTCTTTTTTGAGAAACGCGTTAGGACTTCAACAAATGCCTCCTAATCAAGTGCTAATTGGTTTGGCGCTGTTTCTCACTCTGTATATAATGGCTCCTGTGGGGCAAGATATCAACAATAATGCTATTAAACCTTATACTGAAGGAAAAATAACTCAAGAGGAAGCGTATCAAAATGCTATCAAACCATTGAAAAATTTTATGTTGAAGCAAACAAGGCAAAGTGATTTAAATCTTTTTGTAAGTTTAGCTAAAATTAAAGTAAATAATGCAGAAGACCTTCCCATGAGAGTGGTCATTCCTTCTTTTATCATCAGTGAATTAAAAACTGCTTTTGAAATTGGCTTTATAATTTACATTCCCTTTTTGATAATTGATATAGTAGTCGCCAGTGTTTTAATGTCAATGGGTATGTTTATGTTGCCACCTGTTTTGATATCTCTTCCTTTTAAAGTATTACTTTTTATTTTGGTGGATGGATGGAACCTGGTTGTAAAATCTTTGATTTTAGGTTTTAGATAGGAGATGAAACAAGTTGAATACGGGAATGGTTATAGATATAGGAAGAGAAGCTTTAACTATTGCCTTAACAGTTGCTACTCCTTTATTAGCAGTAGCATTAGGGGTAGGACTTTTAATTAGCATTTTTCAAGCTACTACACAAATTCAGGAACAAACTTTATCTTTTGTTCCTAAAATTGTCGCTATACTTATAAGTCTAATTCTATTTGGGCCATGGATGCTTACTACTTTGGTCAACTACACTCAAAGGTTGTTTTTAAATATTAATAATTTTATAAAGTGATGTAAAATGGATATAATTCAGTATTTACTTCAAAATGTTCAAGTTTTTATATTACTTTTCGTCAGAATGCTTGGCATTTTTATACTTACACCTTTTTTTGGTACAAAAAATGTTCCTACTACTTTTAAAATAGGTTTAGGTTTTTTTGCTGCAGTAATTGTTTTTGATACCATGGGACCAGTGGATTTGCAAATAAATAATGTTTTAGATTACTTTATTGTTGTCATATCTGAGTTCATTGTTGGACTCGTGATAGGGCTGGCATCTATGATATCCTTCAGTGCTATACATTTAGCCGGTCAGCTAATTGATTATCAGTTGGGTTTTGGACTAGTAAACATTTTAGACATTCATAGTGAAACCCAAGTTCCTTTAATGGGAAATTTCATATATATTTTGACAATCCTTATCTTCATGCTTATGAATGGCCATTATACCTTATTTACAATGTTGGCTAAAAGCGTTGATATAATTCCTATTGGGAAAGTTGCTTTTGATTTACCTGGTATGTCTCAGGTCTTAACAAAAATGGTCTCTGATATGTTTATATTAGGTTTTAGAATAAGTGCTCCTATAATTTTAACAACTCTTTTGACAGATTTAACTCTGGGAATAATCTCCCGTACTATACCTCAGCTTAACGTCTTTATGATAGGAATGCCAGCGAAGATTTTTGTTGGAATCTTTACTTTGCTTATTATGTTGCCGATGTACCTGACAATTATAGATTTTATGTTTAATGGAATGAATGCTGACATTTTTAGATTGATGAAATTTATGACAAGGTGATAGTTTTGAGTAAAATAAATTTACAATTGTTTGCTGAAGAAAAAACTGAACCAGCTACTCCTAAAAGGCGACAAGATGCAAGAAAAAAAGGGCAAGTCTTCCAAAGTAGGGAAATAACTTCTGCTTTAGTAATTGTAGCAGGTTTTTTGGCAGTAAATATACTTGCAATGCCTTCTTTAGGAAAAATGATGGCTTTAATAAAATATTTGCTTTATACTTATTCTGGAGCTAATGACGATGTTTTTAACGTAGTAGGTATACGAAATCTGTTTACATACGTCTTGCAGCAAGCAATATCAATAATTATGCCTATAATCTTATTGATTTTTGTCGTTTCTCTTGCATCAACTTATCTTCAAGTAGGCTTTGTATTTACAACCGAGCCCCTTGCCTTTAAATTCGAAAGATTAAATCCTGTGGAGGGCTTTAAGAGAATTTTTTCAAAAAGAGCATTAGTAGAATTAGCTAAATCTATTGCTAAAGTGGCAGTTCTTTTCTATATAATGTACTCTTTTTTAGCTTCTCAATATAAAGGTATACCAATGCTTCTTGATATGTCAGTTCAAGATATATTAAAATACGCTTTAAACATACTTTTGGGAATTACTATTAGAATAGGAATTGTACTTATTGTTCTTGGAGCGTTAGATTATTTCTTCCAGTGGAGAGAATATGAAACAAGTCTTAAAATGAGTAAAGAGGACATAAAGGAAGAGTTTAAAGAGACAGAAGGAAACCCACAGATAAAAGCAGAGATAAGAAGAAAGCAGCGACAAGTTTCTATGAGAAGAATGATGCAAGACTTAAAAAAGGCAGATGTCGTAATAACAAACCCAACTCATCTTGCTGTTGCTCTTATGTACGATAGTAATGTCAATGATGCACCTGTAGTGATAGCTAAAGGGCAGGACATTATTGCCCTCAGAATAAAAGAAGAAGCTAAGAAGTTAAATATCCCTATAGTAGAGAATAAGCCATTGGCTCAAGCACTGTATAGGTCTACTGAAATAGGAGATATGATTCCACCAGAGCTTTATCAAGCTGTAGCTGAAGTTTTGGCTTATGTCTACAGCTTAAAGGGAGAATAGGAGGGATAATTTGAAAGCCTCTGAGTTTACTGTGGTTCTTTTTGTAGTAGGAATAGTCTTGCTCATAATAATTCCTGTACCACCTGTTATCATGGACTTTTTATTAATATTTAACATAACTTTGTCTATAATAATACTTTTAACTACTATGTATGTAAAAGATGCTTTAGATTTTTCTATATTTCCTTCTATATTATTAATAACTACTCTTCTGAGACTGGCTCTTAACATTTCGAGTACGAGACTTATTTTAAGCAATGCCTATGCAGGTGGCGTAATACAGGCCTTTGGAAGTTTTGTAATAGGTGGAAATCCAGTTGTCGGATTTATTATTTTCTTGATAATTGCAATTGTACAATTTATCGTCATAACCAGAGGAGCAGAGAGAGTATCTGAAGTGTCAGCAAGATTTACTTTGGATGCAATGCCGGGAAAGCAAATGGCAATAGATGCTGATTTAAACGCAGGTCTTATAACAGAAAAAGAAGCTCGTGAGAGGAGAAAAGAAATACAGCAAGAGGCAAAATTTTATGGGGCAATGGATGGTGCTAGTAAATTTGTCAAAGGCGATGCAATTGTTTCTATAATTGTTATAATTATAAATATTGTTGCAGGTCTCATTATTGGAATGGTAATGAAGGGGATGGATATAAATAGGGCTTTAAATACTTATACTGTTTTAACAGTAGGCGAGGGTTTGGTAAATCAAATACCAGCACTTTTAATATCAACTGCTACTGGAATGATTGTCACTCGTTCAGCTTCTGAATCAAATTTAGGAGGGGATGTAATAAAGCAGCTTTTCAATCAGCCTCGAATTCTGAAAATAGCAGCTGGGTTGCTCTTCGCATTGGTATTAGTACCTCTTTTACCTAAACTCCCACTTATCTTAATGGGTTCATTGTTTGCATATCTTGGATTTGCAGGGACTCAAAAAGTAACAGTAAAAGAAGAAGAACAAGAAGAAAACATAAAAGAGTTAGAGAATATAAGAGATCCTAAGAAAGTATATGAATTATTGCAAGTTGACCCTATTGAACTGGAATTTGGTTATGAATTGATTCCTCTTGCAAGTGGAGAATTGTTAGATAGAATTGTCATGATAAGAAGACAAATTGCTCTTGATTTGGGTATTGTGGTCCCAATGATTCGTTTAAGAGATAATATTCAATTAAAACCAAATGAATACGTCATAAAGATTAGAGGAAATGAAATTGCCAGAGGCAAGGTATACGTTGATAGGTATATGGCTATGACTGCCGGAGAAATAGATGAAGATATTTCTGGAATTCGAGAAAGAGAACCAGCTTTTGGATTGCCTGCAATTTGGGTAGATGAAAACGAAAGGTCAAAGGTTGAGGCAAGAGGATATACCGTAGTAGATGTTCCTTCTGTCATTGCTACTCACCTTACTCATATTATAAGACAGCATGCCCATGAACTTTTAGGAAGGCAAGAAGTGCAGAGTTTAATTGACAATGTAAAAACTACAAATCCTGCCTTAATAGAAGAATTAGTTCCTAAGCTTTTAACAATAGGTGAAATAGAAAAAGTGCTTTCTAACCTTTTAAGAGAGGGGCTATCTATTAGAGATTTAGTCACCATATTAGAGACTTTAGCTGATTATGCCCCTATTATACGAGATACAGATGTTTTAACAGAGTATGTAAGACAGGCTTTAGCTCGTACTATTTCCAATAAATATGCTGCAGGTGGTAAAATTGAAGTTATAACGTTAGATCCGAGTGTTGAACAGTTAATATCCTCTAGTATAACTCAGACAGAACATGGTTCTTATTTAGCATTGGAGCCTTCTTCGGCACAAAGGATTTTAAAGAGTATCCATGAATTAGTAAAAAAGGTAACTTTAAAGGGTGGACAACCTGTAATTCTGACAGCGCCTGTAACTCGATTTTATCTCAGAAAGTTAGTAGAACAAATTTCTCCCGATATTGCTGTTTTGTCATATAATGAACTTTTACCAAATATTGAAGTTACATCGGTGGGGACGGTGAGGTTAAATGAAAGTTAAAAAATATATTGCTAACGATTATCAAGAAGCTTTAAGAATGATAAAAGCGGAAATGGGAAGTAACGCTGTAATACTTCATCAAAACAAAATTAAAGAAAGAGGGATTATAGGACTTTTTAAGAAGAGTAAAGTGGAAGTAGTAGCAGCGGTAGAAGATTACCCACCGGTAATACCTAAAGAAAGTATTACAAAAAATGATATAAATGAACTTAAAAATTTGATAAAAACTATAGCAGTCAATAAAAATGAAGCGGTTACAGAAACTAAGGAAAAAACTTTAGTTTCTAGATTAATGGATTATGGGATAGAAAGGGAAGTATCACACTTGTTAGGAGAGGGAATTGATGAACTTGATAATAAAGGAATAAAAATTTTAAAAGAACGAATAGATGCTTTTATGGGACCTCCTCAAAAATTGAATACTGAAAAAAGCAAAAAAATTTTGTTCATTGGACCTACTGGAGTGGGGAAAACTACTACCATTGCAAAAATTGCTTCTAATTTGATATTGAATGAAGGTAAAAATATAATGCTCGTTACAGCAGACATTTTCAGAATAGCGGCGGTAGACCAGCTGAAAACTTATGGGGAAATTTTAGGAGTGCCAGTAAAAGTAGTAAATAATATTTTTGACCTTCATAAACTTCAGCCAGAGCTTGAAAAGTACGATGCTGTTTTGATAGATACGGCGGGAAGAAGCCATAAAGATGAAAAGCGAATAAATGAATTGAAAACCTTCATTAAATATGCAAACTGTGATGAAACTTATTTATGCTTGAGTGCTACGACTAAATCGGAAGATTTAAAGGAAGTGATAAAAAGATATGAATTTGCAGGAGATTATAAATTAATTTTTACAAAATTAGATGAAACCGATAATTATAGTTCCATTTTAAATGCTGTTTATTATTCAGGGCGGCCAATTTCTTATTTTACAAATGGACAAATAGTTCCTGATGATATAACTTTAGCAGGAAGTGAAATTATCGCCTCAAGTATAGTAAAGGGGAATTAGTATATGATGGACCAGGCTGAAAGTTTAAGAAAATTGGTTTCCCAAAAAAATAAAATAAAAAGAAGCAGGGTTATTACAATTACAGGTGGAAAAGGCGGCATTGGCAAAACATGTATCTCAGTAAATCTTTCTTTGGGGCTTAAAAAATTGGGCTATAATGTTACGATTATTGATGCAGATTTGGGATTTTCAAATGTTGAAATTGAATTAGGAGTTACTTCTAAGTATACTTTATTAGATGTTTTATACAACAACAAAATGATAACAGAAGTCATAAGCGAAGGACCTTTAGGCATAAAATACATATCTTCTGGTGGAGATTTCAACCTTATCAATGAAGGAGTAGATTTAAGCCTTTTTCTAAACAACATTAAAATTTTAGACTATTATTCCGATTTTATTATTATAGATACGGGTGCAGGGCTCAATAACGTAATTAGCAATTTTTTGAAAGCGACCGATGAAGTTTTACTCATAGTAACTCCTGAACCCACGTCTATTATGGATGCATATACTCTTATTAAGTATTCACTGGTAGGTGAAGATAAAAAGATTAATGTGCTGATAAATAAGGTAAAAAATTTTAATGAATACAAAAAAATTTATGAGAGGTTTGAAGCAGTAGTTAAAAACTATTTGGGTGTTCCTTTGATTGATTTGGGTTATTTGGAAAATGACGAAAAGATGATGGAATGTATAATTGAGCAACATCCCATTGTTCTTAAATATGAAAATAGTAAAACCTCAAAAAGGATATTGCAAATTGCAGCTCAAATAGCTAATCAACCTCCTCCTATAGAAAACAAGGGGTTGTGGGGTATTTTTTCTAGACTTATAAATAGAGGAGGATTTAGATGAATCAGATAAATTTACAACCAGGGCAGAAATTAAGATTAGGGTTAAACAATAGTCAAAATATGTACTCATCTCAAGTACAGGATATTTCTAAAAATGGAACTATATTAATTGATACTCCAGTATACAGTGGACATTTAGTTCCTGTGAGAATAGGTTCAATAGTTCAAATAATTTATTTTACAAAACAAGGTTTATTTACCTTTTATGCCAAGGTTTTAAATAGATTTTCTGGAAAACTTGCTCTTTTAGAAATAATGCCTATAAGCAGTGTAGAAAGATTGCAAAGGAGACAGTATTTTAGATTAGAAAAAGTGATTCCCTTTACTTATACTATTAGTGGTGGAGAAGAAGATAAGGTTTATAAAGGCCTTATTCAAGATATAAGCGGTGGAGGATTAAGATGTAAGGTAGATAAAAAATTAGAGGTAGGGACTATCATAAATTGTGTTTTTACATTAGACCAAGAGATAACAGTAAGCGGAAAAGTAGTGAGATATGAAGAATTATTAGAAAAAGGATATGAAATTGGTCTCTGTTATGTAGACATTGATGAAAAAGTAAGAGAAAAAATTATAAGCTATATCTTTGAAGAACAGAGAAAAAGTAGACAAAAAGGGATTGAATGATTTATGAAAAATGATTGTCTTGTTATAATTGGGGCTTCTACTGGGGGGCCTAAAGCACTGCAATATATATTGACAAATTTACCAAAGGACCTTTTTGCTTCAGTAATTGTAGTACAACATATGCCAGAAAAGTTTACTAAAATGATGGCAGAAAGATTAGACCAAAGTTGTAATCTCAAAGTAAAAGAAGCAGTAGATGGAGAGGAAATTTTGAAAAATGTAGCTTATATCGCACCTGGCGATAAAAATTTATTATTAATTGAAGAGAATGATAAAGTAAAAATTAAACTTTCTACTGATCTTGAATCTGTTTATAAACCTTCCATTGATGCTACTTTCATAAGTGCTTCCCAAATAAATGCTTGCATAATAGCTGTTATTTTGACAGGTATGGGAAGTGATGGTTCGAAAGGACTTAAGTTTTTAAAAGAGAGAGGAAGTTTTATTATATGTCAGGATATCAATTCTTCTTTAGCGAAAGGAATGCCTTACAATGCTATAAAAACAGGATTTGTTGATAAAGTTCTTCCTTTGGATAAAATTCCAGTAGAAATAATTGAGAAGGTGAGGGAATTTTATGGAAAATAATCAATACATCGATATATTTATTGAAGAATCACAAGAGCATATAGAAAATTTAAATAGCAATTTATTGCTTTTGGAAAATGACCCTGAAAATAGGCAAGTAATCGATGAGATTTTTAGGTCTGCCCATACTTTAAAAGGCATGGCTGCTACTATGGGCTTTGAAAACATGAATAAATTAGCTCATAAAATGGAGGATGTATTACAAGAGGTAAAAAATGGTCAATTGCATATTTCTCATGCAATCATGGATATTCTTTTTAAGTGTGTAGATACTTTAAGTGAAATGCTGGATTCAATATCACAAACAGGAGAAGATAATGTACCTATTGATGAGTTAATATTTTTACTTTCGGGTGTTAGTTCTAAATCTGGAAACAAAGAAAATATTGTACAAAAGGAAAATAATGCTTCTGGGAGCGATACTCTACTAAATGTATACGAAGAAGATATAATAAGAGAAGCAGCAAAAGATAATTACAAAGCCTATAAAATAACAGTACATATTGACAAAGGGTGTGTTATGAAATCCGCTCGTGCTTTTATAATCTTTAATAGTTTAGATGAAATAGGAGACATAATAAATTCTTCTCCCTCTGTAGAAGACATTGAAGATGAAAAATTTGAGGATAGTTTCACTGTTCACATCATTACAAAAGAGGATAAAGAAAGCATTGAAAAAAGATTATTGTCTATTGCTGAGGTCAACAACGTGGAAGTGGAACTAATAAACATTGATTTAAATAAAGAAGGGGAAAGATTTGTCAAAGAGGTATCTTCTTCACAATCTCAAAGTTTTGAGAACATAAAAAAATCTCAAAGCAATAATAAAACTTCAAAAAGTGTAAGAGTAGATATAGACAGATTGGATAATTTAATGAATTTAGTAAGTGAGCTTATAATCATAAAAACCCGCCTTGAAGGGTTAGAGGCAGATAATAAAAACTCTGAAACTGTAAGTGCTATTGAATATTTAGAGAGAATAACTACTAATTTACATGATGCTGTTATGAAGGTAAGAATGGTACCAGTTGAAAGAGTATTCAACAGGTTTCCAAGAATGGTAAGGGATTTATCCTATGAGTTAGGCAAAAAAATTGTTCTCAATATGTATGGACAAGATACAGAAGTAGATAGAACTGTCATAGATGAAATTGGTGATCCTTTAGTTCATTTGATAAGAAATTCCATTGATCATGGTATCGAAATACCGCAAGAAAGGTTGCAAAAAGGAAAACCAGAACAAGGTACCATTAATTTGAGAGCTTATCATGAAGGTAATAATGTCATAATAGAAGTTAGTGATGATGGAAGAGGAATTGATATAGAAAAAGTCAAAGCAAAAGCAGTAGAGAAAGGCATTTACACCGCTGAGCAAGTAAATGACCTTTCTAAAGATAAAATTTTAGACCTTTTATTTAGGCCAGGTTTTAGCACTACTGACAAAGTTACAGATATTTCTGGCAGAGGCGTAGGATTAGATGTAGTAAAAAATAAAATCGAATCCTTAAACGGCTCAATTGAAATATTATCAGAAATAAATAAGGGAACAAAATTTATAATTAAACTTCCTCTTACTTTAGCAATTATACAAGCTTTATTAGTAAAAGTAGGAGATGAAAAATTTGCAATTCCCCTTAATTCAATTTCAGAAATAGTTCATAAAAAAGAGGAAGAAATACACAATGTTCAAGGAAAGGAAGTAGTTCTTTTTAGAGGAAAGGTAATTCCAATAATAAGATTAAATGAAGTATTAGAAACCAAAAAGATTTCTAATAATGGAAATTTGGTGTGTGTAATTATCAAAAAAGGCGAAAATTTAGCATGCTGTACTGTAGATGAATTAATTGGTCAGCAAGAGATAGTCATAAAACCATTAGGGAAGTATCTTTCTAATGTCAAAGTTATTGCAGGAGCTACAATATTGGGAGATGGCCAAGTGGCCTTGATTGTCGATGCCAACAATTTGTTTTAACAGGGAGGGAGAATTTTGAGCCTATATGTTATCGCCAAAATTGATGAGGAAGAATATGCAATAAACATAGAAAAAGTGCAGACTATAGAAAAAGTAATGCCTATAACAAGAGTTCCTCAGACTGAAAGTCATGTAAAAGGCGTTATAAATTTAAGAGGAGAAATAATTCCTGTGATTTCTTTAAGAGCAAAATTGGGTTTACCAGAAAAAGAGTACGATGAAGATACAAGAATTGTGGTTTTAAAGGCTTACGATATGTTAGTAGGCATGATTGTAGATAATGCTAATGAAGTGGTTGATATTGCAGAAGAAGATATTGATAACTTGGTTTTTAATGAGGCTTCTGACGAATTTGGAAAATTCGTCAGCAAAGTAGGAAAAATTAAAGATAAGGTATTTCTCATTTTAGATTTAAAAAAATTATTAGATGTCAGGGTGTGAGAAATGTGGATATTAACCGATTAAATGAAATGTACTTAGACATTTTAAAAGAATTAGGAAATATTGGAGCAGGAAATGCTATAACTGCTCTTTCAACAATGATTGGCAAAAAAGTGGACATGCAAGTGCCAAAGGTAAAAATTCTAGATTTTCAAGAAGTATCAGATATATTTGGCTCTGCTGATACGATCATTGTTGGTATTTATTTCGATCTAGATGGAGATGTAAAGGGTAATATTCTTTTTGCACTTGATATAAAAAGCGCTGCTTCTCTTATTTGGAGCCTCATGGGATTGGAAGTAAAAGAAGAATTTGATGAGTTAGAAAAATCCGCTTTAGAAGAAATAGGAAATATTATGGCGGGTAGCTATGTAGCCTCATTATCTACTCTTACTTCTTTAAATATGAAAATTTCACCTCCCGCAATAAGTATAGATATGGCAGGAGCAATTTTGAGTGTTCCGGCTATTAAATATGGAGAAATTTCTGATAAGATTTTGTTTATTGAGACCCAATTTATAGAGGGAGAAAAACTTATAAAAGGTGATTTCTTCTTAATACCAGATATTAACTCTTTTGATTTAATACTAAAAGCGCTTGGAGTTGAAGTGAATGGAAAATAAGATTTACAGGGTTGGAATGGCAGATGCAAAGGTCACACAAAGCCCAGGAATTCTTACAACTATTGGGCTGGGGTCTTGTGTCGGAATTGTTCTTTATGACCCAATTACAAAAGTATCAGGACTAGTACATATTATGTTACCTTATAGTAACAAAATGTCTGATAATTCCAACAAACTTAAATTTGCCGACACCGGAATCCAAATTTTGATTGAAGAAATGGTAAAATTAGGTGCTAATCCTAAAAGGTTAATTAGTAAAATTGCTGGAGGAGCGCAAATGTTTTCTTCTAAGATAAATTCTGACATTATGAACATAGGAGAAAGAAACGCAGTTGCTACTAAAGAAGTACTAGGAAAACTTGGTATACCGATCGTTGCGGAAGATATAGGTGGAAATTATGGAAGAACTATTGAGTTTTATTCTGAGGATGGAAGACTATTAGTTAAAACTATTGGTTATGGAATAAAATATATTTAAAAATTGGGGGAATTTTGTATGTCATTAGCGGAGGAGGATATATGGAAAACTTATAATTCTAATAAAGACCCAAATTTACGAAATGAAATAATAATCAAGTATATGCCACTTGTCAAACATATTGTTAAAAAACTCATTATTTCTGATATTACTCAATCTGAATATGAAGACTTAATAAATCAAGGAGTAATTGGCCTTATCGATGCAATTGAAAAATATCAGCCTAGTAAAGGTGTAAAATTTGAAACTTACGCTACTTTAAGAATAAGAGGAGAAATAATAGACTATTTGCGAAGAAAAGATTGGATGCCTCGAAGCCTCAAAAAGAAGTACAAAAAAATAGAAGAAACCGTAGAAACACTTCAACAAAAATATAATAGAGAACCTACAGTTGAAGAAATAACAGAAGCTTGCGGCTTAAATGAAACAGATGTTTTAAAGACTTTAAGCTATATCAATGTTTCTAACATTAACTCTTTAGAGGAAGCTATTGAAAATAATTTTAAATTACATGCTATTTCAAATGTAGAATTAAAAAATCCAGAAGAAGAAGTATTGTACAAAGAACTAAAAAGAAAGCTAGCAAGTGCTATTGAGAGTTTACCAGATAAGGAAAGATTAGTTATAACATTGTATTATTATGAAGATTTAAACTACAAAGACATAAGCAAAATTTTGAATTTAACAGAGTCTAGAATATCACAAATTCATACAAAAGCTATTAAAAGGATAAGGGAAATGTTAGGCGAATACTTTTAAAATGGGGGCTTTAAAATGGATGAAAAAAAGTATAAAGTACTTGTTGACGTATCAAGAGATAAACAACAAGCTTATTTGACTTTAATTGAAGACCCCAATGGCATTAGTATTAATAAAGAAGTTTTATTACAAGAAATAGCAAAACATAATATAGTATATGGAATAAAATTCGATGTTATAGATAATATTTGTAAAGATTTGAAAAAGGTAAAAGGTGTATTAATTGCAGAAGGTAAAAAGCCTATAAATGGAGAAGATGGAAAGATAATTTTTGAGATAGACGTAGAAAGGGCTGCAACCCCAAAAATTTTGGAGGACGGAAGTGTAGACTATAAAAATTTGGACTTGTTTAAAAACGTTAAAAAGGGCCAAATAATAGCTCGAAAAATAAATCCTACTGAAGGACAACCAGGAATTAATGTTTTTGGACAAAAAGTTGATGCTCTAGGCGGCAAAGATGTAAGACTTCCTCTTGGAAAAAATACTTATATTGATGAGGATAAGCTTGTAGCTGCTGTAGATGGCCATATTGTGGTTTTAAACAACAAAATAGAAGTACATACTCTTTTGGAAGTAAAAGAAGTCGACACTTCTGTAGGAAACATAAAAACGGTAGCAAGTGTAAAAATTACTGGAAATGTTAAATCAGGTTTTACTGTTGAAAGTGAAGGTAATATAGAAATTTTTGGAGTAGTGGAAGCAGCCACTATAATAGCAAAAGGGAATATCAGTATTCATAAAGGAGTACAGGGCGCTGGAAGGGCAAAAATTATCGCAGAAGGAAATATTACAGCAAAGTATTTACAAAACTGCAGTGTAGAAGCCGGAGAAGATATATACAGTGAAGCGATAATTTATTGCGATGTAAAAGCAGGAGGAAGTGTAAAACTTTTAGGAAATAAAAGCCAAATTATTGGCAGTAAAATTGTAGCTGCAAGAGAAATTTCAGCGGCAAATATTGGTTCAAAAATGGGAACGTATACAGAATTACAAGTAGGTATACTGCCTCAAAAGAGACTGAAAATAGCGGAATTAACTTGTCAAATAGAACAAAACAATGCCCAATTAGAAAAAATAGGAAAAATTCTTAAGTACATAGAAAAAATCGAAAACTTACCTCCTGATAAAGAAGAGATTTATCATAAAGCTAAAAAATCTTTCCAAGATTTAATTTCTCTAAATTATCGTCTAAGTGAGGAATTAAATTCTTTAAAGGAGGAAATAAAAAGTTCTAGTATTGGAATTATAAAAGTTTTTGATACAATATTTCCAGGAACTAAACTCGTCATTGATGACGTGACTTTAAAAATACAAGAACCTATTAAATATGCTATGTTTATAAAAAATGAGGAAGAAATAAAATTTTTTCCTCTAAAATAAGGAGATGAATTTTATGTCCTCCAATGTCCCTATTGATTTAAAATCTATTCTACCCCGTACTGTAGAGGTAGGAAATTTGAAACAAATTGACCTTCAAAAGCCTATCATTTATTCTCAGCAAATAACAACCCTTTCTAATAGAGAAAATGAAATAAAGAAGACAAAGCCTAATGAACTCGAAAAAACAGAAAAAACTCTTATAAAAGATCGTCGAAACTCTGAACAAAAAAATAAGCAGGAAAAAGATAAGGATAAAAAACGTAAAAAAAACATAGGCCATCTAGACATAAAAGTGTGATAATATATTGACATTTAGCAAAATATATAATATAGTATTCATTGTCAGTCAATAACGCACGCCTAATGATTGCAAAAAGGGTGCCTGAAAAGGTCTTTTTGCAAGAGGATTTAGGCGGAGGAATAACCATAGGAGGTGTAATGTATGTCGGTAATTTCAATGAAGCAGTTATTAGAGGCAGGGGTACATTTTGGTCATCAAACAAGAAGATGGAACCCTAAAATGGCTCCTTATATTTTTACAGAAAGAAATGGAATTTACATCATTGATTTACAACAAACGGTAGAAAAACTGGAACAAGCTTATGAATTTGTCAAAAAGTTGGCCATGGAAGGGGGCACTATTCTTTTTGTTGGGACCAAGAAACAGGCTCAGGATTCTATTAAGGAAGAAGCAGAAAGATGTGGTATGTTTTATGTAAATCAAAGATGGTTAGGTGGAACCCTAACTAATTTTAAAACAATTAGAGGAAGAATTCAACGATTAAAAGAACTCAAAAAAATGGAGGAAGATGGAACTTTTGATGTTCTTCCTAAAAAAGAGGTAATAAAACTTAGGAAAGAAAAGGAAAGATTGCAGAAATTTTTGGGCGGAATAGAGAATATGCAGTCTCTGCCTTCTGCTTTATTCATAGTTGACCCCAAAAAAGAAGCTATCGCTGTGGCAGAAGCTCGAAGCTTGGAAATACCAATTGTAGCTATTGTAGATACCAATTGCGATCCTGAGCTAATCGATTATCCTATTCCAGGAAATGATGATGCTATAAGAGCTGTCAAGCTTATTACTTCAAAGATTGCAGATGCAGTGATTGAAGGCAATCAAGGCGAACAATTTGCTGCTTCAGAAGAGTGAAAATTTTGGTCTAGTGGTAAGGAAAAAGGCAAAGCTCCTTACCACTATTGTATATCATTTATCATTATCTAAGGAGGTTTTTCTAATGATATCAGCACAAGCTGTTAAAGAATTAAGAGAACGAACTGGCGCTGGAATGATGGATTGTAAAAAAGCTTTAATGGAAGCAAATGGAGATATGGAAAAGGCCATAGATATTTTAAGAGAGAAGGGATTGGCTGCTGCTGCTAAAAAAGCAGGTAGAGTTGCTAATGAAGGCTTAGTTGATGCCTACATACACAGTGGTGGAAGAATAGGGGTTTTAGTAGAAGTAAATTGTGAGACAGATTTTGTTGCAAATACTGATGAATTTAAAAATTTTGTTAAAGAAATATGCATGCAAATTGCTGCCGCAAATCCAAAGTATATTTCTCGTGAAGATGTGCCACAAGCTGTTTTGGAAAAAGAAAGAGAAATTTTAAAAGCACAGGCGTTAAATGAAGGGAAACCCCAAAATGTCGTAGATAGAATAGTTGAAGGACGTATTGAAAAATTTTATAAAGAGAATTGCTTGTTAGAACAAGAATACATTAGAGACCCAGAAAAAACAGTGAAAGATTTGTTAAATGAGACGATTGCAAAATTAGGAGAAAACATTGTAATAAGAAGATTTGTCAGATTTGAAAGAGGAGAAGGTATTGAAACTTCCTCAAATGAGTAATAAAATTAAATAGGCAACCACATAGGGACACGGTTGTGTCCCATTTTTATAAATTACTTAAAAAATTAAGAAGGATTTTCAAAATTTTTATAGAACTTATAAGAATGGGGTGTTATTGTGTTGTCAGTTGTTTACAAGCGAGTAGTTCTGAAAATCTCAGGAGAAGCTTTGGCAGGAAATAAGGGATTTGGAATCGATTTTGACACCGTTAATCGAATAGCAGACGAGATAAAAGAAGTGAAAGAAATGGGAGTTCAAATTGGTCTTGTAGTTGGCGGAGGAAATATATGGCGGGGAAGAGAAGGTATTGGGATGGACAGAACTACTGCAGACCACATGGGAATGCTTGCGACTGTAATTAATGCTCTTGCACTGCAAGATGCTTTAGAGCAACGGGGAGTTCCTACAAGAGTTCAGACTGCTATTGAGATGAGAGCAATTGCAGAACCCTATATACGCAGAAGAGCAATAAGACACTTAGAAAAAGGACGAGTTGTTATATTTGCTGCTGGGACAGGGAATCCCTTCTTTTCAACTGATACTGCTGCTTCATTAAGAGCAGCAGAAATAGATGCGGAGGTCATACTATTAGCTAAAAAAGTAGATGGAGTCTATGACAAAGACCCAAATAAATACAAAGACGCTGTAAAATTTAAAGAATTATCTTATTTAGATGTTTTAAACAAAGGTTTAGGAGTAATGGATTCAACAGCAACTTCTTTATGCATGGACAATAAAATACCAATCATAGTTTTTGACCTTACTAGCTACGGAAATATAAAGAAAGTAGTAACAGGAAAAGATATTGGTACAATAGTGAAGGAGGTTTAAGTATGAGTGATTATTTAAAAGCTAGCGAAGAAAAAATGCAAAAATCTTTGAGCGTTTTAAAAAACGAATTAGCTGCTATAAGAGCAGGTAGAGCAAATCCTGCACTACTTGACCGAATTATGGTAGATTATTATGGTACTCCAACTCCTCTTAACAGATTAGCCACCATTACAGCTCCGGAGCCAAGAGTACTAGTTGTACAACCGTGGGATGTTTCAAAAATAAGCGATATTGAAAAAGCAATACAGAAATCAGATTTAGGAATTAATCCAGTTTCTGACGGTAAAGTGTTAAGATTAGTTTTTCCTGAATTGACTGAAGAAAGAAGAAAAGAATTGGTAAAGTTAGTTCATAAAAAAGCAGAAGAGGCAAAAGTAGCAGTAAGGCAAATAAGAAGAGATGCTAATGATGCTGTAAAAAAGATGGAAAAAAACGGCGAAATTTCGGAAGATGAAAGAAAAAAGAGAGAAGAAGAAATTCAAAAATTAACCGACAAATATATTAAAGAGATAGACAAAGCGGTGGAAGCTAAAGAAAAGGAGATAATGGAAATTTGACAGATTATTATAATAATTTCATAGGGATGGATTTACATAAAATAATAGAAAAATTACCTAAGGACTTAAAATTTAACGTTGTAGAGACAAAATCTATTTTTAAATATGAGGGTTCTCGTTTAAAAGTTGCCAGGATAAAAGAACAAAATAACATTCTTGAAATTACTGTTATTAGAATTTAATCCCCCTCTGACGAGGGGGTGCCCTTATAAAATGAGGAGGAAAATAAATGGTGTTTTTTAGACAAAAAAATAGAGAGTTAAGTGACAAGATTGATAAAAATAAATTGCCTATTCACATAGGTATTATCATGGATGGAAATGGAAGATGGGCTCAAAAAAGAGGGATGATGAGATTTTATGGCCATAAAGCTGGTGTTAATGCTGTAAGAGAGGTTGTAAAAGCCTCTAGAGAATTAGGGATAAAATATTTAACTTTATACGCTTTTTCAACCGAAAACTGGAAAAGACCTAAAGAAGAAGTAAATTTTTTAATGGATTTACTCGTTGAATTTCTCTCTAGAGAAGTAGATGAATTGAACAAAAATAATGTATTAATTAACTTTATAGGGGATATTTCTGTTTTACCAGAGAAGTGTAAAATTGAAATAGATCGGGCGCAAAATGTAACAAAAAACAACTCTGGCCTTGTACTTAATATAGCGTTAAATTATGGCGGAAGAGATGAAATAGTAAAGGCTGTGAAAAAAATTTGCACAAAGATTTTAAATAAAGAATTGTCCATTGAGGAAATTACAGAACAAACTATAAGTGAAAATTTGTATACTAAAAACCAGCCAGATCCAGATCTTATAATAAGAACAAGTGGAGAAAAAAGATTGAGCAATTTCTTATTATGGCAATCTGCTTATTCTGAGCTTTGGTTTACAGAGGTACTGTGGCCGGATTTTGGCAAAGAACATCTTATTGAAGCAATATTGTATTACCAAACTCGCCAAAGAAGATTTGGGGGAGTATAGTAAGGAGTGGTAAATAAATATGCTAAAAACAAGAGTTATAAGTGCGATAGTAGGCTTGCCAATTTTATTTTTCATTTTAATAAAAGGGGGAAATATGCTTAAAATTGCATTAGTTTTAGTAAGCATATTAGGACTTAATGAATTTTATAATGCTACAAAAAATATTGGGGTACGGCCTGTAAAAATTTTTGGATACTTGTCAGCAATCCTTTTATATTTTTTAGAAAGTAAAATCGCAAAAGTAGATGTATTAGTTATAATCACAATGATGCTTTTTTTGCTGTTTTTGACTAATAAAAAATATAATCTCAAAGATTACGCTCTAACTTTAATGGGAATTATTTATATACCTCTTTTCTTTTTGTACATACAAAAACTTAGAGAAATGCCTGAAGGAATGTACATAGTATGGTTTGTTTTTATAGTCTCTTGGATGACAGATACTTTTGCCTATTTTACCGGTAGATTTTTTGGAAAGCACAAACTTGCTCCTACAATCAGTCCCAAAAAGACGATAGAAGGAGCGATTGGAGGAATCATAGGCTCTACCATAAGCTGTGCTGTATTTGTTTGGTTATTTCCTCAATCGAATGTCAGTATATATCTTTCTGTAATTATAGGTTTATTTGGCAGTTTGATTGCTCAATGTGGAGATTTAATTGCTTCCTTTATAAAAAGAAATTGTTACATTAAAGATTTTGGAAATACAATTCCTGGCCATGGAGGAATTTTAGATAGATTTGATAGTATTTTATTTGTTTCTCCTTTCATATACTTTATTTTTCAGTACTTAATTTAGAAAGGGATGTACTTCATGAAAAAGGTAATAATTCTCGGCTCAACTGGTTCTATCGGTACACAAACATTAGACGTAATAAAAAATTTTAGAGAAAATTTTGAAATAGTAGGACTTACAGCTTATAACAATGTAGAACTTTTATCGAAACAAATTAGAGAATTTAATCCTAAAGTTGTAGCAGTAAAAGATGAAGATAAAGCTAACCAATTAAGGGAGAATCTAAAGAAAAATGTCGAAATTCTAACTGGCAGCAAAGGGCTTCAAGAAATTGTGAAGTACGATGCCGATTTAGTGGTGGTAGCCGTAGAAGGGATTGCTGGCCTTATTCCAACAGTTACAGCTATCCAGAGGGGAAAAGATATCGCTTTAGCGAATAAAGAAGTACTTGTAACAGCTGGACAAATTGTGATGGATTTGGTAAAAAAGAAGGATATAACTCTTTTACCTGTAGATAGTGAACACTCTGCTATACTCCAATGTTTAAGAGGAAATGACAAAAAAGAAGTATCTCGATTGATTTTAACAGCCTCTGGAGGTCCTTTTAGGGGGAAGAAAAAAGAAGATTTGAGAAAAGTAACTGTAAATGAGGCTCTAAATCATCCTAATTGGAAAATGGGGAAAAAAATCACGATAGATTCTGCCACTTTGATGAATAAAGGGTTTGAAGTAATAGAAGCAAAATGGCTCTTTGACATTTCTGAAGATAAAATTGATGTGATTGTGCATCCCCAGAGTATAATTCACTCAATGGTAGAATATATAGATGGTAGTGTAATTGCACAATTGGCTACTGCCGATATGAGGATACCTATTCAGTATGCATTAAATTATCCTACTCGCAATTACATAAATGGAATAAATTTTTTAGACTTTTCTCTTACAACTCAGCTAACTTTTGAAAAACCCGATTTAGAAACTTTTAAATGTTTGTCATTAGCATATGAGGCTTTAAAAATTGGCGGCACGATGACTACAGTGTTAAATGCGGCTGATGAAATAGCTGTGTCACTGTTTTTAAATAAAAAAATAGAATTTTTACAAATAGCTGAAATCATAGAGGAGAGCATGAAAGAACATAATAATATACAAAATCCCACTTTAGATGATATAATAAATGTGGATAAAGAGGTTAAGGAAAAAATAGCAAAAAAATATATGAGGTGATACATTTTGACAATATTGATAAGTATAATTGTTTTAAGCGTTTTAGTAATGTTTCACGAATTTGGACATTTTATCGTTGCAAAACTTTCTGGAGCTAGAGTAAATGAATTTTCTATTGGCTTTGGTCCACGACTTTTTAAGAAGAAATACGGAGAAACAGAGTATTCTTTTAGAGCATTGCTATTCGGTGGTTATGTTGCTTTAGAAGGTGAAGATGAAAAATCTAATGACCCGCGGGCTATAGTAAATAAGCCTTGGCCTGTAAGGTTAGCTGTCTTTGCTGCAGGTCCTTTAATGAATATATTATTAGCTTTTTTATTGCTTTTTATTGTATTTTTTAATATAGGAAGTCCGATACCACAGGTAAAATCCGTAATGGAAGGCTATCCCGCTGAAAAAGCAGGAATTTTGCCGGGGGACAAAATTGTAATGGTAAATAATACAAAGATAAATACATGGGAGGAGTTAGAGAAAGCCATAAGTTCTAATGGAGAGCGAGTATTGACAATTGAAATTCAAAGGGGAAATCAAATTTTACAAAAACAAGTAAAACCAATTTTTGATAAAAACGCTTCAAAGGTAATGATAGGAATTGTTCCAGACTATGAGCGTTCTATCTCTCTTGCCTTTAAAACTGCCATCAATCAGACAATATATTTTTCGAAACTTATTATTTTGTCTCTTGTAATGTTAGTAACCGGAAAAGTCTCTGTCAATGATATTATGGGACCTGTGGGAATTGTTCAAGCTGTTGGAACAGTCGCTAAAACAGGTGTTATAAATTTACTAGCTTTTTCCGCTCTTATAAGCGTAAATTTAGGCCTTTTTAATCTATTGCCACTACCGGCTTTAGACGGTGGAAGGATTTTGTTTGTGTTAGCAGAGGCAGTAAGAGGTAAACCATTGCCACCTGAAAAAGAAGGCTATATTCATTATTTAGGTTTTTTACTGTTGATTGCTTTGTTGATTTTTGCAACCTATAGGGATATTCTACGCATTTTTTAAAAGGTGATAAAAATGAGAAAAATTACTCGCGAAATCAAAATAGGCAATAAAAAAATTGGAGGAAATAATCCAATTTTAGTTCAGTCTATGACTAACACGGATACCCACGATATTGAAAAAACAATAGAGCAGATAAAAAAACTGGAAGCTGAAGGCTGTGATATTATAAGAGTTGCTGTTCCAGATATGGAAGCAGCTGAAGCAATAAAAGAAATAAAGAAAAATATAAATATTCCTTTGGTAGCAGATATTCATTTTGATTATCGATTAGCTATAAAATCAATTGAAAATGGAGCAGACAAGATAAGAATTAATCCTGGAAACATAGGAAGAGAAGAAAATATCAAAAAAGTGGTAGAAATAGCAAAAGAAAAAGGTATTCCTATTAGAATAGGTGTAAATTCTGGTTCTTTAGAAAAAGAAATATTACATAAATACAAGGGAGTAACTGCCGAAGCAGTTGTGGAAAGCGCTTTAAAAAATGTTTTAATTTTAGAAAAGTTAGGCTTTTATGATATAGTTATTTCGCTTAAAACTACAAATGTACCACTTACCATAGAGGCTTATAAACTCGCTTCTTCAAAAGTAGACTATCCATTGCACGTAGGCATAACAGAGGCAGGTACCATTGAAGCTGGCACTATAAAATCTGCTATAGGAATAGGAATATTGCTTTATTTAGGAATAGGAGACACAATAAGAGTTTCTTTAACGGGTGATCCAGTCCATGAGGTGAGAGTAGGAAGACAGATTTTACGTTCTTTAGGTCTTTTAAAAGAAGGAGTAGAAATTATTTCCTGCCCTACCTGCGGCAGAACAAAAATTGACTTGATAAGGTTAGCAGAAGAAGTAGAAAAAAGGACGAGGCATATTAAAAAGCCTTTAAAAGTTGCTGTTATGGGATGTGCTGTAAATGGACCAGGGGAAGCAAAAGAAGCGGATATAGGAATAGCAGGAGGAGATGGAGAAGGAGTTATTTTTAAAAAAGGAAAAGTTTATAAAAAAGTTAAGGAAGGAGAGTTAGTAGAAGAATTGATGAAAGAAATTGAAAAATTACTTGAGGAGGATTCTTAATGATTTCTGTTGTAATCCCAGCTTTTAATGAAGGAAAAAATATTTGGAGAGTTTTGTCAGTCTTAAAAAGAATAGACCTGATTGATGAAATCATAGTTGTAAATGATGGTTCTACGGATGATACAAAAGAGCAAGCCTTAAAATACAATGTAAAGCTAGTAGATTTGCCGAAAAATCAGGGCAAGGGGAAAGCATTAAAAGCAGGAATAGAAAATTCTAAAGGCGACATTATCGTCATGTTAGATGCCGATTTAATTGGACTTACTGAGAAGCATTTTTTTAATCTCATATCTCCTGTATTAAAAGATGAAGCAGATATGACAATTGGAATTTTTTCTGGTGGAAGAAAATCTACAGATTTTGCACAAAAAATAGCACCTTTTTTGTCAGGACAAAGGGCAATAAAAAGGCAGTTTTTAGAAAACATTGAAGAGATGGAAATCAGTAGATTCGGAGTAGAAATTGCTTTAAATAGACATGCTGAAAAGAATAAGTTAAGAGTGGTAAATGTGCCTCTTGAGAATATGAGTCATGTCATGAAAGAAGAAAAGCTGGGATTAATTAGAGGATTTTATGCACGATTAAAAATGTATTTTGATATTTTAAAAATGTGGATTTAGAAAGAGGGATTTGATGATTCCAGCATTTTTTCCGCAGGAAGTTGAAATAAAAAAAGTAAAACTGTTAAAAAAAGAGAGAAAATTAATTGTAAGCATATCTTCCAATAATAACATAAATTCTCAGATAAGAAAATTCCAGGATTTTTTGCTTAATAAATTTCCTTTAATTAAAGAAGTAGAAGTCGTAGTAGAACAGGAGAAAGAATTTAATAGTCTTCAGGACATATTAGACAATTTTGAGGAAATAATCTTAAAAATAAGCGAAGAATACCCTGCTTCTCTTAGTTTTTTAAAAACCTGTGATGTAGTAACAGAGAATCAAAAGATAATAATTAAAGCTCCCAACGAAGTAGTCTATCAATTTATAAAAAGCAATAAAATTGATTTTGTTCTTAAGAAATTTCTAAAGGATAAATATGGGTTTAAAACAGAAATAGATGTAGTCCTTTTAGAAGAGTTTGAAGATACAATGGAAAGAATGATAATGGAGGAAGATATAAAAGTTATTGAAGAAATCACTAAAAGCGGGCAGAAGCAAGAAACCGGCAAAACAACAGAAAAAATGGAGGATAAAGAAGATTCCCAAGTACTTTTAGGAAAAGAAATAAAGGCTGAAGCGATATCTATCAAAGATATTACTGCAGAAACAGAAGAAGCGGTAATTGAAGGTGAAATCTTTTCTCTAGAATTTAAGGAATTAAAGTCTAAAATTTTAATGACTTTTGATATAACTGATTATACTTCATCGATACTTGTAAAAGCCTTTTTAACTGAGGAAAAGTATAATTCTTTAAAAGAAAATATTCAAGGAGGCAGTTTTGTAAAATTAAGAGGGAAAGTTTTCTACGACAAATATGAAGGAGACTTAGTAATAAGTCTAAAAGACCTGCAGTTGATATCTCCGAAAGAAAGAAAAGATTTAAGTGAGGAAAAAAGAGTGGAACTTCACTTACACACTCAAATGAGCAGTATGGATGCAGTAGCCTCTGCAACAGAAGTGATTAAAAGAGCAGCAAAATGGGGACATAAAGCCATTGCTATAACAGACCATGCAGTTGTACAGGCATTTCCTGAAGCGATGGAAGCATCTTCTAAATACGGTGTAAAAGTCATATACGGTGTAGAAGGTTATTTAGTGGATGATGGTGTACCTATTGTAACAGGAGATACAGAAGCCACTTTAGAAGATGAATTTACTGTTTTTGATATAGAGACGACGGGTCTTTCCAATATAAATGATGAAATAATTGAAATTGGTGCAGTAAAAATAAAAGAAGGCAAAATAATAGATACTTTTGAAACCTTTGTTAATCCCAAAATTCCTATTTCTTCTTTTATAACAAAACTTACTGGAATTGACGAATCTATGGTTAAAGATGCTCCTTCTATAGAAGAAATATTACCTAAATTCTTGGAGTTTGCTTCTAACAGTGTTTTAGTAGCTCATAATGCAAATTTTGATGTGTCTTTTATAAAATCTAAAGCTAAAAAATTTAATTTAAATGTAAACAATGCAGTTTTAGATACCTTAGAACTAAGTAGACATTTATATAAGGACTTGAAAAATTACAAGCTAGACACACTGGCTGACCATTTACAAGTAAAATTGGAACACCACCACAGAGCAGTAGACGATGCTATGGCTACAGCTGAAATATTTATAAAAACTATTGATAGGTTAAAAGAATTAGGAGTAGAAAAGGTAAAAGATATAAATGCTATATTAAAAGAAAGTGAAGTTGACATACGGAAACTTCCTGTCTATCATGTCACGATTTTGGTAAAAGACCAAAAAGGATTGAGAAATTTATACGAAATAATCTCTAAATCCAATTTGGAATATTTTCATAGAACACCTCGTATTCCCAAAAGTTTACTTATTAGTATGAGAGAAGGTCTTATCATTGGTTCTGCTTGCGAACAAGGGGAAGTTTTTAGGGCGATTGTATCTAACTTAGAAGAAAAGAAACTAGAGAATATTATTTCTTTTTACGATTACTTAGAAGTACAACCTGTTGGTAATAATGAGTTTTTAATTGAAAAAGGAGAAGTAAAAAGCGTAGAAGAATTAAGAGAAATTAATCAAAAAATTTATCTTTTGGGTAAAAAATACAACAAATTAGTAGTGGCAACAGGAGATGTGCACTTTTTAGATCCATGGGATGATATATACAGAAAAATTTTAATGGCAGGAAAAGGATATAAGGATGCAGATAGGCAGCCGCCTCTTTATTTTAAAACAACTGATGAGATGCTAAAAGAATTCGAATATTTAGGAGAAGAAGTAGCGAAAGAGATTGTAATTGATAATCCTAATAAAATTGCTGACCTTGTAGAAGAAGTAAAACCTATACCAGATGGAACATTCCCTCCTGTGATAGAGGGAGCTGAAGAAGAATTAAGAAGGCTTACTTTAGATAAAGCCCATGAAATATACGGTGACCCTTTGCCGGAAATAGTACAAAATCGCTTAGATAGAGAATTAAATTCTATAATTAACAATGGATATGCAGTTATGTATATTATAGCTCAAAAATTAGTGTCTAAGTCTTTAAAAGATGGGTATTTGGTTGGTTCTAGAGGTTCTGTAGGCTCTTCTTTAGTAGCCACTATGAGCGGAATAACAGAAGTTAACCCGCTGCCGCCTCATTATGTTTGTCCAAATTGTAAGTATTCCGAGTTTATAACTGATGGAAGCTATGGTTGTGGTGTGGACATGCCGGATAAGACTTGTCCTCACTGTGGAACTTTGATGAGGAAAGATGGTTTTGATATACCCTTTGAAGTGTTTTTAGGTTTTGAAGGGGATAAAGAACCAGATATAGACCTTAATTTTTCTGGGGAATACCAACCTATTGCTCATAAGTATACAGAAGAACTTTTCGGAAAAGGCCATGTTTTTAGAGCAGGTACTATTGGAACTTTAGCAGATAAAACTGCTTATGGATATGTCAAAAAATATTTTGAAGAACGCAATTTAATAGTTCACAAATCAGAAATCAAAAGACTTACTGTTGGTTGTACAGGAGTGAAAAGAACCACAGGGCAACATCCAGGTGGAATAATGGTAGTGCCAAAGGACAAGAGTATTTATGACTTTACTCCAATACAGCATCCTGCTGATGCAGAAGACACCGATGTTATAACAACTCATTTTGACTACCATTCAATAAGCGGAAGGCTTTTAAAACTGGATATTTTAGGGCATGATGACCCTACAGTTATAAGAATGCTGGAGGATTTAACCGGCATTAATGCAAGAGAAATTCCTTTAGATGATAAAAAAACTATGAGTTTATTTACCAGTGTAGAAGCATTGGGAATAGACCCTGAAGAACTAAATACTCCTGTGGGTACTTTAGGATTACCTGAGTTTGGTACAAAGTTTGTAAGACAAATGCTTATTGACACTCGTCCTACTACTTTTGCAGAACTAGTACGCATAAGTGGACTTTCTCACGGCACTGATGTATGGCTTAACAATGCTCAGGATATAATAAGAGAAGGAATAGCTACATTAAAAGAAGTAATATCTACAAGAGATGACATAATGCTTTATTTGATAAGCAAAGGTATGGACAAAAAATTGTCTTTCAAAATAATGGAAAATGTGAGGAAAGGCAAAGGTGTAACACAAGAAGAAATAGAAGAAATGAGAAAACACGGTGTTCCAAATTGGTTTATTGAGTCTTGCCAAAAAATAAAATATATGTTTCCTAAGGCCCATGCTGTGGCATACGTAATAATGGCATTTCGAATTGCTTATTTTAAAGTTCATTATCCAGAAGCCTTTTATGCTACTTACTTTACCGTTAGAGCAGATGACTTTAATTTGGATATTGTATTAAAAGGGAAAGACAGCATAAAAAATGCTATAAAAGAGATAGAAGCGAAAGGAAATAATGCTAGTCCTAAAGAAAAAAGCCTTTTAACAGTATTAGAAGTAGCTTTAGAGATGTACCTAAGAGGATTTAAGTTTATAAATGTAGACTTATATAAATCTGATGCAGTCAAATTTTTGATTACTGAAGAAGGATTGCTACCACCTCTTAATTCTTTAGAGGGAGTAGGAATACAAGCAGCCAAAACAATTGCACAAGAAAGAGAAAATGGCAAATTTCTATCTGTTGAAGATTTTAGAAACAGAACAAAGGTCAGTAAAACAGTTATAGAAATATTAAAACAGTATGGCTGTTTAACCGATTTGCCAGAATCTAATCAATTAAGTTTATTTTAGTGTTGCGTTGGTAAAAGGTGTATGCTATAATTGTTATGTCAACATAGATTTTTTGCACAAAGAGTGGGTTTTCCCACTCTTTAGTTTATATAATGAAAAATAAAAAGTTTTAGGAGGAGAAGGATATGTCCAAAATAGAACAGATTGCAAAGGATTTAGTAATGCCTGTTTTAGAAAAAAATAATTTTGAACTGGTAGATGTAGAATACAAAAAGGAAGGAAGCCACTGGTATTTGAGAGTCTATATAGATAAAGAAGGAGGTATTACTTTAGATGATTGTCAATTGGTTAGCGAGTATTTAAGCGATAGATTAGATGAAGTAGACCCAATAGAACACAGTTATATTTTAGAAGTATCTTCTCCCGGTCTCGATAGACCTCTTAAGAAGCCTCGAGATTTTGAAAGAAATATCGGAAAAGAAATAGAAATCTCCCTATATGCCCCTATTGATAAGAGAAAAAAGTTTGAAGGTGAACTTATAGAGTTTACTGGTGATAAAATAATTATTCTCTATAATGGAGAAAGAAAGGAATTTGATATGAAGAATGTAAGTCTTGTTAAACCAGTAATAAAGTTTTAAAATTAAGGAGGGAGAATAATAATGAACGCAGAATTCATAGAAGCTTTAAATTCTATCTGTGAGGAAAAAGGTATCCCAAAAGATACAATGTTTGAAGCAATAGAAGCTGCTTTAGTTTCTGCTTACAAGAAAAATTATGGAACTTCTCAAAATGTTAAAATTGTCATGGATAGAGAAACAGGAGATGTTAAAATTTATGCACAAAAAACGGTAGTAGAAGAGGTCTACAATGACCTACTAGAAATAAGTTTAGAAGAAGCGAGAAAAATAAATAAAAAATACCAGATAGGAGATATAGTTGATATAGAAGTAACTCCTAAAAACTTTGGCAGAATTGCAGCACAAAACGCAAAACAAGTTGTGATTCAAAGGATTAGAGAAGCTGAAAGAAATGTAATTTATGAAGAGTTTTTAGCCAAAGAAACAGAAGTAGTAACAGGTATTGTAACTAGGGTTGACAAAAAAAATGTGTTAATTAATTTAGGAAGAGTAGAGGCTATATTAGGCCCATCAGAACAAATCCCGGGGGAAACTTTTGCACCGGGAGACAGAGTTAAGGTGTATATTGTGGAAGTAAAAAAGACTACTAAAGGACCTCAGATTTTAATTTCTCGTTCTCATCCAGGACTTGTAAAAAGATTGTTTGAATTGGAATCCCCAGAAATTCAACAAGGGATAGTGGAAATACGGAGCATTGCCCGAGAGGCTGGTTCACGGACAAAAATGGCGGTTTTTAGCAGGGATGAAAATGTGGACCCTGTAGGAGCTTGTGTTGGATATAAAGGTGCAAGAGTACAAGCTGTTGTCAATGAACTAAAAGGAGAAAAAATAGATATAGTCAAGTGGAGTTCAAAACCTCAAGAATTTATAATGAACGCTTTAAGTCCAGCAAAGGCTTTGAGTATAGAAATTTTAGATGAAAAAGAAAAAGTAGCAAGAGTAATTGTACCTGATTATCAATTGTCTTTAGCAATTGGAAAAGAAGGACAAAATGCGAGGCTGGCGGCAAAGCTCACCGGTTGGAAAATAGACATAAAAAGCGAATCAATGGTAAAAAGTTAAGTGAGGTGAAAAGATGAAGACCAAAAAGGTTCCAATGAGAATGTGCTTAGGCTGTCAGCAGATGAAACCAAAAAAGGAATTAATACGCATTGTAAGACGAGCGAAAGATTCAGTTGTACAGGTGGATTTAACAGGTAAAGTGCCGGGAAGAGGTTGTTATATTTGCAAAGATATAAATTGTCTTGAAAAAGCTTTTAAAAACAAAAGGTTAGAAAAAGCGTTAGAAGTACCAATTTCTGATGAAATTTACGAACAATTAAAGAGGGAGATAGAGGATGAAGAATGACAGATTTCATTCTATGCTCGGAATAAGCAAAAAAGCAGGTAAACTTGTCTCCGGCAATTATAGTGTGGATAAATACCTTAAACTCAAGAAAGTTTTTTTAGTTGTATTGGCTACTGACGTGTCAAAGAATACTTTTAAAAAGTTTGCTACAATGTGTGAACGAAATAAAGTCCCCTACATTGTATATTCCACAAAAGAGTTATTGGCAAAAGCTATAGGAAGAGAAATGGTCGGGGTAATTGGTATTACAGATGAAGGATTAGCAAATGTATTATTAGATGCTGCAAAGGAGGAAAATTATGGAGGTGAATAATATGTCTAAAACAAGAGTTTATGAATTAGCAAAAGAATTAAATTTATCTAGTAAGGACCTTATATCCAAATTAAACGATTTGGATATAAAAGTTAAAAATCATATGAGCACATTGGAAGATGAAGAAGTAGAGCTGATAATGGATTTATTAAGAGATAAACCACAACAAACAGAAGAAGTCAATCAAAAAGAGGAAGAAGATATATTTGAGGACAATTTAGAGGACATAGAAGAAGAAAGAGTTTATAAAAAGAGCTTTAAAAAAGGTAGCAAAAAAAATAAGAAGAATAACAAAAAAGCGGTTTTAACAGAAGAAAAAGAAGAGGACGAAATTAAAATAATCACTATTCCTGAGTTTTTGACTGTAAAAGAATTAGCAGAAAAAATGAAAGTTAATCCTACAGAGATAATTAAAAAGTTAATTGCAAAAGGAATAATGGTTACAGTAAATCAACAAATTGACTTTGAAAATGCAGCTAAAATTGCTGAAGAATATGGATTTTTAGTAGATAAAGAGGAAGTAAAAGATGAATTAGAAATGTTATTAGAAGAAACGCCCGATGATGAAAAAGATTTGCAACCTCGTCCTCCTATTGTCACTGTAATGGGACATGTGGACCACGGTAAAACTTCTTTATTGGATGCCATCAGAAATACAAATGTCACTATGAAGGAAATGGGAGGAATTACACAGCACATAGGAGCTTCTGTAGTTGAGATAAATGATAAAAAAATTGTCTTTTTAGATACACCCGGCCACGAAGCTTTTACTGCTATGAGAGCAAGGGGAGCCAGCATCACAGATATTGTCGTGCTAGTAGTAGCCGCAGATGACGGTGTTATGCCTCAAACAGTAGAAGCAATAAACCACGTGAAAGCCGCCAATGTACCTATGATTGTAGCCATAAACAAAATAGATTTGCCGACTGCAAATCCAGATAGGGTAAAGACAGAGCTAAGTGAGTTAGGTTTAGTGCCAGAAGAATGGGGAGGAAATACAATTTGTGTACCTGTTTCTGCTAAGAAAAATATAGGTATAGATAATCTTTTAGAAATGATTTTGCTGGTTGCTGAAATGGAAGATTTAAAAGCTAATCCAAATAAGCCAGCAAGAGGCACTATAATAGAAGCAAAGTTAGAAAAAGGAAAGGGTCCTGTTGCAACTGTCATTGTGCAAAATGGAACTTTGCAAATAGGAGATGCTATTTTAGCAGGTACTGTTTATGGAAAAGTAAGGGCAATGTTTGACGATAGAGGCAGAAGAATTAAAAAAGCAGGACCTTCTATGCCAGTGGAGGTTTTGGGCTTTTCTGAAGTACCAGAAGCCGGAGATAAGCTCATAGTAGTAGAGGACGAGAAAAAAGCAAGAGAATTAGCAGAAAGACGTAAAGAACTTCAAAAAGAAATGGAACTTAAACGCAAGCAAAAAGTTTCATTAGAGGACTTATTTAGTCAAATACAGGAAGGTAGTGTAAAAGAGTTAAATATTATCATAAAAGCGGATGTTCAAGGTTCAGTAGAAGCACTAAAAAAATCCATTGAAGACTTAAGCAACGAAGAAGTTAGAATAAAGGTAATACACGGAGCAGTAGGCGCAATAACTGAAACGGATGTTATGCTTGCATCAGCTTCTAATGCCATAATAATAGGTTTCAATGTAAGACCAGAGACTAACGCTAAAAATCTCGCAGAAAAAGAAAAGGTAGATATAAAGCTTTATCGAATTATATATGAGGCTATTGAAGATATCAAAGCTGCTATGAAAGGTCTGTTGGAGCCAAAATATAAAGAAGTAGAGCTAGGAAGAGCAGAAGTTAGAGCTGTTTTCAGAGTACCTGGTGTAGGAAATGTAGCTGGATGCTATGTGTTAAGTGGTAAGATTTTAAGGAATTCTGATATACGTGTAGTAAGGGATGGTATTGTAGTTTATGAAGGTAAAATTGCTTCTTTAAAGAGGTTTAAAGACGACGTAAGAGAAGTACAACAAGGATTTGAATGTGGTATAGGTATAGATAGGTTCAATGACATTAAAGAGGGGGATATAATAGAAGCTTACCAAATGGAAGAAATTCCTCGTTGAAAGGATGAGGTATAATGCAGTACAGGAATAGTCGACTTTCAGAAGAAATGAAAAGAGAAATAAGTAAAATGATTTTAGAAGAAATTAAAGACCCAAGAATTAAAGCAATGGTTAGTATAACTGACATAGAAGTTACTAAAGATTTGAGATATGCTAAAGTTTATGTAAGTATTTATGGAAGTGAAGAAGATAAACAAGAAACTTTTGAAGGGCTAAAAAGTGCAGCTGGCTACATCAGACACGAAATTGGAAGAAGAATAAAAATGAGATATACTCCTGAAATTATCTTTGAATTGGATCGATCAATAGAATACGGAGCTCATATTTCTGAAATATTAAAAGAACTAAACAAGCAAGAGGGTGATGGTAATTGATATTAATTGATGCAATAAATCACATAAAAGATGCTAAAAGTGTAATTGTAGTATCTCATATTGCACCCGATGGAGATGCTATAGGCACTGTTACAGGAATGTATAAAGTATTAAAAAAAATGGGAAAAGAAGTAGATGTATTCATAGATAACGAAATCCCTGAAATGTACTACTTTGTTCCTAATGTAGAGAAAATATCAAGACCATTTTATAAAGAGGCAGACGTGGTTTTGATTTTTGACTGTGCTGATGAAGAAAGATTGGGCAGTACCAAAGAACTTTTAAAAACTTCTGCTGTAACTATTAATATTGACCATCACATTTCAAATACTTTGTATGCCAAATTGAATTATGTAGATACTAACGCAGCAGCGACAGCAGAAATAGCCTATCAAATTGTTAAATTGTTAGGAGTAGAATTTGATGAAGAAATAGCTACAAGTTTCTATACAGCGATTTTGACAGATAGTGGTGGATTTATGTACGAATCAACTACTTCTATAACTCATCAAATAGCTGGAGACTTAATAAACAATGGCGCTAAATTTAAAGAAATAGGAGATAAAGTTTTTAATACTCTCAAATTCAACAAAGCAAAACTTTTAGGAAGAGCCTTAAATAGCCTTACATTATATAAAGATGGAAGAGTTGCTTATATGGAAATTTTAAAAAAAGACTTCCAAGAAACAAACACAAACCTTTCACATATAGAAAATATTATCACTTATGCTAGAAATATTGAAGGAGTAGAAGTAGCGGTACTTTTAGTTGAAAAAGAAGGAGAGATAAAAATTAGTTTAAGGTCAAAAGAAAAAATAGATGTAAATAAAATTGCAAATATTTTTGACGGTGGAGGCCATGTAAGAGCTGCTGGATGTAGCATCAAAGGAAATATTGGAGAAGCCAAAGAAAAAATTTTACAGGCAATATTCAAAGAATTAGAGGGATAAAAATTGGAGGGAATGCTCAATATTTTAAAACCCCCTGGTATGACTTCTCACGATGTTGTAGATTTTATTAGGAAAATCTATAATATACGAAAAGTAGGGCATACAGGAACTTTAGACCCAGATGCAGCAGGAATACTGCCTGTTTGTGTAGGGAATGCCACTAAATTTGTCTCTTATCTTCTTGAGCACGACAAAAGATATAGATTTGAAATAACTTTTGGCTTTACTACAGACACTTTGGATAAAAGCGGCAAAATTGTAAAAGGCGGACCTGTAAGGATTCTGAGGGAAGAAGAATTAAGGCAAGTTTTAAATAAATTTAAAGGGAAAATAAAACAAATTCCTCCAATGTATTCTGCAAAGAAAATAAAAGGAAAAAAGTTATACGAATATGCAAGAGAAGGAAAGACAATTGATATTCCACCTATTGAGGTTACCATATATGATATTGAATTAGTTGAATATGAACCACCTTATCGGGTATTAATAGATGTGAAATGTTCTAAAGGCACCTATGTGAGAGCTTTAGTAAGAGATATATGCGAAAAATTAAACATGCCGGGATATATGTCTATGTTGATAAGAACAGAGGTTGGTGCTTTTAAAATAGAAGATGCTTATACTCTTGAAGAAATAAGGGAAAAGAAAGTATTATTGCAGCCAATAGATAAGTTTATTGAATTACCTTCTGTACAATTAAACAAAATGGAAGCTGAAAAAATTTTAAAAGGCCAATTTATTCAAAATAGATATCCTATTGAAACTTCACTTTTGAAGTTATATGATAATAATGGTAAATTTCTCGGCATTGGGATTTTAGAGCGAAATAAAATCCGTCCAAAAAGACTTCTTTGAGGGGGAAATGATAATTTGCAGATTGTTTATGAAAGCAATGCATCAAAATACAAAGAGGCCAAAGTAATAGCTTTAGGCAATTTTGATGGAGTTCATATAGGTCACCAGGAATTAATTAAGCAAGCAATAGCTCTTTCTAAAGAGAATAACTTAGCGAGCGCTGTTTTCACTTTTAAACAACATACTTCAAAAATTTTAACCCCTGACAAGCAACCAGAGCTTATAACTACTTATCAAAAAAAGGTAGAAATTTTAAAGCAATTTAACCTTGATTACGGAATATTTTTTGACTTTACTGAAAGTTTTTCTAAATTAACTGCTGAAGAATTTATAAAAAAAATTTTAGTAGAGCTATTAAACATTAAAATAGCAGTGGTGGGACATAATTATAGATTTGGCCACAAAGCTTTAGGGAATGTAGATACATTAAAAAAATATTCCAAAATATATTCATATAAAGTTTATGTTGTCCCACCAGTTATAAGGGAGGGTATTGTAGTAAGCAGCAGCTATATCAGGGAATTAATAAAATCAGGTAAAGTTGAAGAGGCAAATAGTTTATTAGGACGTTTTTTTCCCTTGCAAGGAAAAGTGATTCATGGACAAGAAATTGGGCGTAAATTAGGTTTTCCTACTGCTAATCTACAAATATCAGAAGATTTGGTTTTGCCAAAAGCAGGAGTATATGTGACGCGAGTAAAAATAGAAGACAAATTTTATATAGCTGTCACAAATGTTGGCTCGAAGCCTACTTTTGGTGGCAAAAGCATTTCTGTCGAATCTTACATTTTAGATTACAATGAAAATTTATATGATAAATATTTAGAAGTTGAATTTATAACAAGAATAAGAGATGAAATTAAATTTCAAAATTTAGAAGCCTTAAAAGAACAAGTTTTTAAAGATATTAATTATGCTAAAAACTTTAAAAATATTTTACAACAGAAACATTATGTGATAAAATAAAATAGCGATTTACCTTATGCTTTGATACCCGTATCTCCGGCGGTATTCTATGCATAAGGCGTATTCTAAAAGATGGAGGTGAAAAAAGTGCTGGACAAAGAAAAAAAGGCAGAAATAATCAATAAGTTCAAGCTCCACGATACTGACACAGGTTCTCCAGAAGTTCAAATTGCCCTTTTAACTGAGAGAATAAATAACTTAAATGCTCATTTGCAAGTTCATAAAAAAGACCATCATTCAAGAAGAGGTCTTCTTAAAATGGTTGGGCAAAGAAGGGCACTGTTAAATTATTTAATGAAAACAGATATGGAGAGGTATCGTGCCATTATCGAAAAATTAGATTTAAGAAAATAGAGCGAGATACCTCGCTCTATTTTCTATAAAATTTTACGAAAGGAGGATAACATGGAAGAACGAACTTTTGAAATGGAACTAGCCGGGAGAAAGTTGTTAGTCCAGATAGGAAAAGTAGCTCAACAAGCAAATGGAGCAGCTTGGGTAAAATACGGGGATACTGTCGTTCTAGTTACTGCCTGTGCTTCCAAAGAACCCCGAGAAGGAATTGACTTTTTTCCTTTAACTGTTGAGTACGAAGAAAGATTGTACTCTGTCGGTAAAATTCCTGGTGGTTTCATAAAAAGAGAAGGGAAACCTAGTGAAAAGGCAATTCTCTCTGCTCGGTTAATTGACAGACCAATTAGGCCTTTATTTCCCTATGGTTATAGAAATGATGTACAAGTTATAGCTACAGTTTTATCTGTTGACCCTGACGTACAACCAGAAATAGTCGCAATGATTGGTTCGTCTGTTGCTCTTTCAATTTCTGATATTCCTTTTAATGGTCCTACAGGAGCGGTAGCAGTAGGATTAGTCGATGGGCAATTTATAATTAATCCTAACCATGAGCAAAGAGAAAAAAGCTTAATGCATTTAGTGGTTTCAGGAACGAAAGATGCTATTGTAATGGTGGAAGCAGGGGCAAAAGAGATTCCTGAAGAAACTATGCTAGATGCTATAATGTATGCTCACGAATATATCAAACAGATTGTAGAGTTTATAGAAGGAATAGTTAAAGAAGTAGGTGTTCCGAAAAGCGAAGTAATTTTACATGAAATAGACAAAGACCTAGAAGAAAAAGTAAGAGCCTATGCAACAGAAAAAATATACAATGCGTTAAGAACAGCAGAAAAGAAAGAGAGAAACGACAACTTAGATAAAGTTGAACAAGAAGTTTTAGAGCACTTTAAAGAAGAATATCCTGATAATCTTGCTGATATAGATGAAGTACTTTACAATATAATGAAAGAACAAATGCGAAAAATGATAACAGAGGAAAGAATAAGAGTAGATGGCAGGGGCCTTGACGACATAAGACCAATATGGTGCGAAGTAGGAGTGCTACCCAGAACTCACGGTTCTGCGATTTTCACAAGAGGACAAACTCAAGTGCTTACAGTAGCAACATTAGGTGCATTAGGAGATATTCAGATTTTAGATGGCATAGGAGATGAAGAAGCAAAAAGATATATGCATCATTACAATTTTCCACCCTACAGTGTTGGAGAAGTAAGGCCTCTAAGAGGTCCTGGTAGAAGGGAAATTGGTCATGGAGCTTTAGCAGAAAGGGCTTTAGAACCGGTGATTCCTTCTGAAGAGGAATTTCCCTATACTATAAGATTAGTGTCAGAAGTTTTAAGTTCCAATGGTTCTACTTCTCAAGCTAGTGTTTGTGGCAGTACTTTAGCTTTAATGGATGCAGGAGTTCCAATAAAAGCTCCAGTTGCAGGAGTTGCTATGGGGCTTATCAAAGAAGGAGATGTAGTTTCTGTACTCACTGATATACAAGGAATTGAAGACTTTTTAGGGGATATGGACTTCAAAGTAGCAGGCACAGAAAAAGGAATCACAGCGATACAAATGGATATAAAAATTCCTGGAATTGACAAAGAAATTTTGAAAATGGCTTTAGAAAAGGCCCGAAGGGGTAGACTATACATTCTCAGCAAAATGTTAGAAGTTATAAAAGAACCGAGAAAACAGTTATCAGTATACGCACCTCGTGTTATAAGGATGGTAGTTGACCCTGAAAAAATTAGAGAAATAATCGGACCTGGTGGCAAAACCATAAGTAAAATTATTGCAGAAACGGGAGTAAAAATTGATATTGAAGAAGATGGCAGGTTATACATTACTGCTTCTGATTTGAGATCTGGCGAAAGAGCTAAGCAAATGATTGAGGCTATAACAAAAGATATAGCAGTAGGAGAAATTTATTTAGGAAAAGTGCTTAGAATAACACCCTTTGGAGCTTTTGTAGAAATTGCTCCTGGTAAAGAAGGACTTGTCCACATCTCTAAGCTATCAAAAAAACGGGTACAAAAAGTAGAAGATGTAGTAAAAGTTGGCGATGACATATTGGTAAAAGTCACAGATATAGACAAACTCGGAAGAATAAGCCTTTCAAGAAAAGACGCATTGCCTGATGAAGAGGAAGAAGAAAGAAACTAAAGGCATAAACCGACCCACGGTTTATGTTTTTTATTTTTTAGTAATATATTCGCTGCCTGTTTGAATAAAATTAAAGTGAGAATATCAACGGGTGGTGTTATAATGAAAATATTTTATATAAAATATCCTAAAAAAAGCTTTTGGATTATTTTTTCCTTAGCAATATTACTGCTCATCTTTTTAATTTACATAATTACACGCAGCGTTTCTGTTTTTAACAGCAATGAACCTATTTATAAAGGAGATACAAAGGAAAAAAAGATTGCCTTTGCTTGCAACGTCGCATGGGGAGATGAGTACATACCAAAAATGTTAGATATTTTTAAAGATAACAATATCCATATTACATTTTTTTTTGAAGGAAAATGGGCAGAAAAAAATCCTGATGTTGTAAAAGATATTTATCAAAAAGGCCATGAAATCGGAAGTCATGGATACACACATGTAAAATATACAAATTTAAGTCGGCAACAATATGAAGAAGATATTAAAAAAAGCGGTGAAATTTTAGAAAAAATTACAGGAACAAAACCTACCCTTTTTGCACCACCGTATGGTGATTTCAATGATGAAGTAGTAAAAGTAGCAGAACAATTAGGATATAAAGTTATTCTATGGAGCTTGGACACCATAGATTGGAATAATCCAAGTCCTCAAACAATTGTAGATAGAGTTATGACTAAATATCACAACGGTGCTATTGTGTTAATGCACCCTACTCAAAATACTGTGGAAGCATTGCCACAGATAATAAAACAACTTAAAGAAAAAGGTTATAAAATAACTAAAGTATCGGAAGTAATTGTAGATAACAATTAAATTTGCTATAATAATAATTAAATTTGCAAAGGAGGATAAAATGTACGAACAAAAGATTATTGAAGGAGTAAAAGTTGTAACTTGTAAAATTCCTCACGCATATTCTGTATACATAGGGATATGGATTAAAGCAGGTTCTATGTACGAACATAAAGCTATAAACGGAATATCTCATTTTATAGAACACATGGTTTTTAAAGGTTCTAAGCTAAGAAGTGCAAAGCAAATTGCGGAAGAAATGGATAGTATTGGTGGGCAGTTAAACGGCTTTACTGAAAAAGAAAGTACCTGTTTTTACATAAAAGTCTTAAATACTCACGTAAAACAAGGTCTTGATATACTTTTTGATATGGTATTTAACCCTGCCTTTAAAGAAGAAGACATAGAAAAGGAAAAGCAAGTCATCTTTGAAGAAATATTGACAGAATTAGATTCTCCTGAAGACGTAGCTTATAATCTTTTAGCAAAAACAATATGGAAAGGACATCCCTTGTCTTTCCCTGTACTTGGTACTTTTTCTACTATTAAAAAGCTAAACAAAGAACAAATTGTAAATTATAATAATGCCCATTATAACAAAGATAACATAGTCATTTCTATAGCAGGAAATTTTGGCGATGATATCTATGAAATACTGCAAAAATATTTATCAAAAATTCAAAAAACTAATGTTATTTCTCAATTAACTTCTCCAATTTGGCATAAAAACAAAGCTTTTTATGAAAAAGATTTTGAACAGGTAAATTTATGTATTGGTTTACCTGGGATAACTTATGACTTAAGGAAAGTATATGCTTTAGCCGTCATTAATAATGCTTTTGGTGGAGGAATGAGTTCAAGACTATTTCAAAAAATAAGAGAAGATAAGGGATTGGTTTACTCGATTTATTCTTATCCTTCTACCTATCACCATGCTGGGGTTTTTTCTATTTTTGCTAGTATGAACGCTAATAATTTTAGAAAGGTATATGACTTAATTTTGCAAGAAATAGAAGAGGTGTATTCAAAAGGTTTAGGAAAAGAAGAGATTGATAAATTTAAAGAGCAACTTCGCATAAATGTATTAATGGATTTAGACAGTATAAGCAGTAGAATGAGCACAATAGGAAAATCCATGCTTTTATTTAATAAAGTGCATACTGTAGAGGAAATACTTCAAACAATAGATAACTTAACTTACGAGGAAATAAATGACTTAGCTAAAAAAATTATAAATCCTGATGACATGAGCATAGCCGTGGTTGGAAAACTAAACAAAAGAGATAAAGGGTGGTTAGAAAATGTCCATAATACTTAAGATTAAAAAAACTGATGATGCTAAAGACTTACCTTTGCCTGCTTATATGAGTGAAGGAGCCGCTGGCATGGATTTATATGCTAATGTTAAAGAGGAAGTCATATTACAACCTGGCGAAATAAAACTAATTCCAACAGGTATACAAATTGAACTTCCTCCAAATTTTGAGGCCCAAATAAGGCCAAGAAGCGGCCTAGCTTTAAACTACGGAATAACTCTTTTAAATACTCCTGGTACAATTGATTCCGATTACAGAGGAGAAATAAAATTGATAGTCATCAATTTAGGAAAAGAAGCAGTCAAAATCGCAAGGGGACAAAGAATTGCTCAAATGGTAATTAATCAAATAGTAAGACCGACAATAGTAGAGGCAGAAATCCTTTCAGAAACTAAAAGAGATGAAGGAGGATTTGGCCATACCGGTATATAAGGAGGGGTTCTATGCGGTTAAGCGAATTTGGAAATAAAGAAATTGTAAATTTAACGGATGGAAGAAGATGGGGATTAGTAGAAGATTCAGATTTAGTTATTGATGAAGAAACAGGAAGGATTCATTCAATAATAGTATATGAATCAAAAGGTTTATTTAGAGGAAAGACAAACTATATTGAAATAAGTTGGGACTCTATAAGAAAAATTGGTGACGATATGCTTATTGTGGAATTCGAAGAAAAGAAAAGACGGTTTTATTAAAAATATTACTTTTCTTTATCACTTTAATGAAGTATAATAATATAAAATGTCTCAACTTAGATACCTTCAAAAGGAAAGGATGAGAACGTGAAAATATTGGTACAAAAATTTGGTGGAACTTCTGTATCAACACCTGAGAGAAGAGAAATGGCTACATCAAAAGTAATTGAGGCAGTTAAAAACGGTTTTAGCGTGGTAGTAGTAGTTTCTGCAATGGGAAGAAATGGAGATCCTTATGCCACAGACACTCTAATAAACATGGTTAAATCAATAGATAGCAATATTTCAAAACGAGAATTAGATTTATTGATGAGTTGTGGTGAAATAATCTCCAGTGTGACTTTTGCTGCAACCCTATCAAAGAAGGGTTATAAAGCAAAAGTATTTACCGGAGGACAAGCAGGCATTATAACAGATGATAATTTTGGCAATGCGGAAATTATAAAAGTAGAACCAACAAGACTTTTAGAAAGTTTAAAAGAGGGAATTATTCCTGTAGTAGCAGGTTTTCAAGGTATCACAGAAGAAGGAGATTTAACTACGTTAGGGCGAGGAGGCAGTGATACAACTGCTGCTCTTTTAGGTGAAGCTCTAAAAGCTTCCGCGGTAGAAATATATACAGATGTAGATGGAATAATGACAGCAGATCCTCGCATTGTTTCAAAAGCTCATATTTTGAAAAAAATAAGTTATAATGAAGTATTCCAATTTGCAGAACAAGGAGCAAAGGTAGTACATCCTAGAGCGGTAGAAATAGCAATGAGAGGTAATATACCCCTTGTTATAAAAAATACCATGTCAGACAGTCCAGGTACCATTATAACTCAATATAATGAGGCTTACGATAATATTTACGATATAGACAAATTAGTCACTGGAATTGCCAATATGGACCATAGAGTTCAAATCGTGCTAGAAAACAGTGAAAATACAGAAAGTATATTCGAAAAAATTGCAGAAGAAAAAATAAGCATTGACCTTATTAATATTTTTCCTGAAAAACAAGTTTTTACAATATCAGAGATGGATTTTAAAAAGTTACAAAAACTTCTTGAAGAAAACAATATAAAATATTCCTACAGAACTAATTGCTCAAAAGTCTCTATAATTGGTAATAGAATAAGAGGCGTTCCAGGAGTAATGGCAAGAGTAATAAAGGCATTATCAAGGCATAATATAGAAATTTATCAAACAGCTGACTCTCATAATACTATTTCTTGCCTTGTAAGTCAAGATAAAGCTGAAGAAGCAGTTAGAGTTCTACATGACGAATTTAATCTTTAAAAGGGAAGCGCATACTATTGCGCTTTTTTTTTATACTAATTATTAGGAGCGTGATAAAGATGAGCAATTTTTTAAAAAATGAAGAAACAGAACAACCTCAGACTTTACCACATGTTCAGGAGAATTTAAAAAATTTAGGCCAGACAAACGTACCTAATTTTGAAAGCAATATTCATTGTCTTACTATAATAGGGCAAATTGAAGGCCACATGATACTGCCTCCACAAAACAAAACCACAAAATATGAACACATAATACCACAATTGGTAGCAATAGAAGAAAACCCTAATATAAAAGGAGTTTTGATTTTATTAAATACTGTAGGAGGAGATGTGGAAGCAGGTCTTGCTATTGCAGAAATGATAGCAAGCCTTTCTAAGCCTACTGTATCTATAGTATTAGGTGGAGGTCACAGTATCGGGGTGCCTTTAGCAGTTTCAGCAAATTATTCTTACATAGTGCCAAGTGCTACCATGACAATACACCCTATCAGAATGACAGGATTAATAGTAGGAGTTCCCCAAACTTTTGATTATTTCAACAAAATGCAAGATAGAATAGTAGAGTTTATTGTGCGAAATTCAAAAATAAAAAGAGATACTTTTATGAAGCTTATGCTTAAAACTGGAGAATTAGCCAACGACATAGGAACAATCTTAGTTGGAAAAGAAGCAGTAGATTACGGTTTGATTGACGAAATAGGGGGTATCAAAGAAGCTTTAAAGAGGTTACACAATATGATAGAAGAAAGAGAAAAAAAGAAAGGTGAAGAATAATGTTATATACAATAATTCCCTATGAATTAATTTTTGAAAAAAGAGAAGATATACCCACCAATTACATAGAACTAAAGATGGGGAATAAACAGTTAGTAGTAGAAAAACTCTCAAATGGAAATTATATAATTCAAAGAATGTATTCTACTAATCCTTTTGATTACCTAGACGCAAAATATTCTCCAGGAAGCATGATAAGTATTTATTAGAAAAATTTTTGTGTTATAATAGATGTGTTTAAAAAATTAGCACATCTATTTTTTTGTTGCTATTTTACATAATTAATACTAAAATTTTTATAGAAGAAATTATAAACAGGTGGTATATATGATTGATAAAAAACAAAAGTCTCTCAAAAACGAAATCATTGGAATTATATTTTTGGCTTTTACACTTATTTCTTTTTTAAGCCTTTATACAGATACAACTGGTGCTATAGGTAAAAACATAGGAATTTTTTTAAAGGGTTCTTTTGGGATAGGTTCTTATGTTGTATCTGCTTTACTTTTAGTATTTGCGTTGATGTTTCTTTTTAATAATCGAGATTTTATAAAATTACATAAAGCTGCAGCACTTTTTGGACTTTTTCTAACCCTCATAAGTTTAGATCATTTGTATTATTTCCCTTCTAATGAAGGATTAAAAAATTATATTTTAGCTGCTTACACTAATGGTATAAACAATATGGGTGGAGGAGTTGTTGCTGCCTTACTGGTATATTTTCTAGTAAAACTTTTGGGTATCACAGGAAGCTATATATTATTGTTTTCTTCTTTGGCAATTTTTATAGTGCTTATTACAAATGTATCTATCGTAAACCTGATGGAATCTTCCTATCAGAAGTTTAAACAACGTAAAAAAAAGATAAAAAAAACAGACCATGAGAAGGAAGTAATTTCTACCTCTACTTCTCAGGAGGATTTCACACCTTTAATTGAAGAAAATATAACAGAAAAAAATAGAACAATCGATATAATTGAACAAGTAGAAGAAGAAAGAAAAATCTATGAAAAAGGTACAAAAGATAAAGAAGAGGTTATAGAAAGCGAGTATCTTCCTCCTCCTATAACCCTTTTAAAAGAGGCAATTCCCCCACCAAAAATAAAAAATGAAGTGTTAATGGAGAAAGTAAAAAAAATAGAAGACACCCTTAAAAACTTCGGAGTTGATGCAAAAGTTATCCAAGTGACAAAGGGGCCTGCAATTACTCGTTTTGAATTGCAACCTAGTGCAGGAGTCAAAGTTAGCAGAATTGTGAGTCTAACAGATGACATTGCTTTAAGTCTAGCTGCGCCTTCTGTGAGAATAGAAGCGCCGATTCCTGGTAAATCTGCTATTGGAATAGAAGTCCCAAATGATAAAATAGCTCCAGTATATTTGAGAGAAGTAATAGATAGCAAAAAGTTTAGAAATTTTAAATCAGGCTTAGCAATTGGTTTAGGAAAGGATATCGCTGGTAATATTGTCATAGCAGATTTATCTAAAATGCCTCATTTGCTCATTGCAGGTGCGACAGGTTCTGGTAAAAGTGTTTGCATAAATTCTCTTATAGTGAGTTTGTTATACAAAGCCCCTCCACAACAGGTGAAAATGATATTGATAGATCCAAAAGTAGTAGAACTTAATATTTACAACGGCATTCCTCATCTCTTAACTCCGGTTGTCACAGACCCTAAAAAGGCAGCCGGTGTCTTAAATTGGGCAGTACAAGAAATGACTAAGCGTTATAATTTATTTGCCCAATATGGAGTTAGAGATATAGACAGCTATAACGAAAAATACAAAGAAAACAGCTTATATAAAATTGTAATCATAATTGATGAGCTTTCTGACTTAATGATGGTCTCTCCTGCAGAAGTAGAAGAATATATATTTAGGTTAGCTCAAATGGCAAGAGCTGCTGGCATTCATTTGGTCATTGCTACCCAAAGACCCTCTGTTGATGTAATAACGGGAGTTATTAAAGCCAACATCCCTTCAAGGATTTCTTTTGCTGTATCTTCTCAAATTGACTCAAGAACAATCTTGGATATGACAGGTGCAGAAAAACTTTTAGGAAAAGGCGATATGCTTTTTAACCCTATAGGAGCAGCAAAACCTATGCGAATTCAAGGAGCTTTTATCTCTGAAGAAGAAGTAGAAGCTGTAGTAAATTTCTTAAAAAATCATTCTAAGCCTCAGTACGAAGAAATAAAAATTGAGGAAAAGACAAATGGAAAAATTTTTGAACAACAAGAGGATGAGTTATTAGAAGATGCTATTTCTGTAATTTTAGAAACAGGGCAAGCTTCTATTTCAATGTTACAAAGAAGATTAAGAATTGGGTACGCGAGAGCTGCCCGAATTATAGATCAATTAGAGCAAAAAGGTATTATAAGCGGTTATGATGGTTCTAAGCCAAGGCAAATTCTTCTATCAAAAGAAGAAATAAAAAAAATATTAGAAGAATCTTAAAATAGAAAGGAAATGCAGATGAAAAATGTAGGAATTATATCCCTTGGATGTCCCAAAAACACAGTTGATTCGGAAAAAATGTTAGCAATTTTAAAAGAAAAAGGTTATAACATAGTAAATGATAAAAATAAAGCTGACATACTCATTATAAATACTTGTGGCTTTATAGAGGATGCAAAAAGAGAGTCGATAGAGTACATCATTGAGATGGGAAAACTCAAAAACCGCAGGCTAAAATACCTTATTGCAACTGGTTGCTTGTCTGAAAGATATAATAAAGAATTATTAAAAGAACTTCCCGAATTAGATGCAGTAATTGGCACTGGAGATTTCCCCAAAATTGCAGAAGTAATAGAAGAAATAGAAAAAGGAAAAACTGTTTTAGAATATGGACACGCTAATTTACTAAATGATGAAGGAATACAGCGCATTTTAACTACGCCAAATTATTACGCCTATTTAAAAATTGCAGAAGGTTGCAGCAATGCTTGTTCTTTTTGCATAATTCCAAAGATTAGAGGAAGATACAGAAGTCGCAAAATGGAGGACATACTTAGAGAAGCCGAGGAACTCGTCAAAAAAGGTGCAAAAGAACTTATACTCATTGCTCAAGACACTACAAAATATGGAGTAGACGTTTATAAAAAATTTATGCTGCCCCAACTTTTAAAAGAAATTTCTAAGATTGATGGTTTAAAGTGGATTAGGTTACTTTATGCATATCCTGATAGTGTAACAGAAGAACTTGTTGAAGAGATAAAAAACAATGAAAAAATAGTAAAATATATTGATATTCCGCTACAACATTCTCATGATGAAGTCCTAAAAAGAATGAATAGAAATACTAATAGACAAAAAATAGAAGAGGTTATAAGTAGATTGCGTAGCATTCCAAACATGGTAATACGCACTACTTTTATGGTAGGCTTCCCTGGAGAGACAGAAGAAGAATTTGAGGATTTAAAACAGTTCATAAAAGAAAAAAGATTTGAGAGAGTAGGAGTTTTCACATATTCTCGAGAAGAGGGAACTAAATCGTATTATATGAAGCCTCAAATTAAAAAGAGTGTCAAAATTAAAAGACAACAAGAGTTGATGGAGATACAAAAAGAAATTTCTTATCAGCATAATCTTTCAAAAGTGGGGAAGCAGTTAGAGGTACTAATTGAAGGCTTTGAAGATGGAATATATTATGGCAGAAGTTATATGGATGCCCCTGAGATTGATGGTGTTGTTTATGTAAAAAGCAACAAAAAACTCAAAGCTGGAGATTTTGTGGTAGCAACTATAACAGATGCCTATGAGTACGATTTGGTGGGGGAATATTAATGAATTTAGCAAACAAACTTACAATGTTAAGACTTTTTTTAATACCTATTTTTATGTTTTTTATGCTTGTCAGAGGTCCCTACAACGATTTTATAGCTGCAGGAATATTTTCACTTGCAGCATTGACCGACAAATTTGATGGATATGTGGCAAGAAAGTTTAATCAAATAACTAATTTTGGGAAATTTATGGACCCACTGGTAGACAAAATAATGGTTTCTTCTGCTCTAATAGCCTTAGTGCAAATGGGACGCATTCAAAGTTGGATTGTAGTAGTTATATTAGCAAGGGAATTTTTAATAACAGGTATTAGGACAGTTGCTGCTGATAAGGGAATTGTCATTGCTGCCAGCAATTACGGTAAATACAAAACTACTTTTCAAATGATAGCAGTAATTGCACTGATGCTTAATAATTACCCTTTTAGCCTTATAAATTTTCCTTTCGACACTATAATGGTGTATATAGCTTTAATTTTGACAATTTATTCGGGTGTAGATTATATTATAAAATCTAAAAATTTATTCAAAGATTAAAGAGGTGTTTTAATTGAGAGGAGAAATTATTTCTGTTGGTACAGAGCTTTTATTAGGACAAATTTTAAATACTAACGCCAAATATTTATCTGAAAAATTGGCTCTTTTAGGTATAGATATATATTTCCATACTAACGTTGGAGATAACGAAGAAAGATTAAAAGAATGTTTAAATATCGCTTTTAACCGCTCTGACCTTATAATAACAACAGGTGGATTAGGCCCTACTGTTGATGACATTACAAAAGAGACAGTGGCTTCTTTTTTAGGTCTTCCTCTTGTAGAAAACATAGAAGCAAAAGAAGAGATAATAAGATTTTTTGAAAAAATAGGACAAACACCTACCATGAACAACTTCAAACAAGCCTTTTTCCCAGAAGGTGCAAAAATCTTGCCAAATAAAAATGGAACAGCTCCTGGCTGTATAATAGAAAAAGATAACAAAATCATCATAATTTTGCCTGGTCCACCTTCTGAGCTAATTCCGATGTTTGAGGAATCTGTATATCCTTATCTTAAAAGCAAAACTAATGAAACTATAAAGTCTCGAGTAATCAAAATATTTGGCTTAGGTGAATCAAAAGTAGAGGAAATGGTAAAACCTCTTTTGTTTAATTCTAATCCTACTGTTGCTCCTTTAGTAGGTGATGGATACGTAACTTTGAGAATAACTGCAAAAGGACATGATGACAAAGAAATTTTAGAAATGATTGAGGATATGGAATCAAGGATTAGAGGTATCATAGGTGACTATATATACGCTGTAGATGAGGAAGAAATGGAAGAAGTCGTGATAAAATTACTACAGAAAAACAAATTAACTCTTGCTGTCTCTGAATCTTGTACAGGTGGTTTATTGGCAAAAAAGATAACAGATGTATCAGGGGCTTCAAAAGTCTTTAATTTAGGTGTTGTTTCTTACAGCAATGAAGCTAAAGAAAATATCTTAGGGGTTAGAAAATCTACTTTAGAGTCTTATGGAGCAGTAAGCCATGAGACAGCAAAAGAAATGGCAGAAAATATAAGAAAATTGGCCAATGCTGATTTTGGTTTGTCTACTACTGGAATTGCAGGACCTACAGGTGGAACACCTGAAAAGCCCGTAGGATTAGTGTATGTGGGTTTTGCTACCAATGAAAAAGTCTATGTAAAAAAACTAATGTTAAGTGGTGATAGAAGTAAAATAAGGACAAGGACAGTACTACATGCTTTAGACATTGTAAGAAGATATCTTCTGGGCATAGTGTAAAATTATCGTAGGATTTTTAGATGATAAAAAAACAAGAGACAACCCCTGTGATAAAATAGATTGTGGAAAACCAAAAAAACATGAAAGGGGTGTCTCTTGTGAAAAAAATTAAGTTTG
>Ga0207430_10060_pt1 | contig 58358 bp, 48 predicted proteins | sample YelNatsi3bottle8_FD_187544 | JGI IMG/M metagenome (GOLD analysis project Ga0207430, IMG submission 187544) | Hot spring thermophilic microbial communities from Obsidian Pool, Yellowstone National Park, USA - site 3 bottle 8 (SPAdes) (version 2) | ecosystem: Environmental > Aquatic > Thermal...
AGCTTGAAAAGAAGATATTCTCGCAAGGCGAAGAAACTCTGGTATTTGAATTCAAGCAGAGAAGATTTGGCATTGCAATCTGCAGAGACCAAAACTTCTATGAGATATTCAAAAAATACAAAGAAGCTGGCTGCAGTGGTGTGTTTATCTTAGCTGCCCATTTTTACAGTCCAAAAGAGGCAAGGTGGAAGATTGACAAAAATAAAGCTATCCCTATAACAAGAGCTGTAGAAAATGGTTACTTTGTATTTTTAGCAAATGCAGTAGGACCACACCTTAATATGATAAGCCTTGGACACAGCTTAATTGTAGATGGCGATGGCTGCGTTCTGTGTGAAGCAGATGAAGCCGGTGAGTATTTGTTGAGTGTAGAGATTTGAGGTAATTTAACTTATAAAAATAACAGGGCTGTCACTTTTTGCCCAAGACAGCCCTTTCTTATATCTCAACCAAAATCACATCTTCACCAATCTTCTTTATTCTATCCCAAGGAATTACATAGTCTTTTTCTTTTGAAAAGATACTTCCTACAGAAAAAGGCGCAGGGACAACAATAGCGTCAACTTTGCCTGTTTTTACATCAACCTCTAAATCACAAACCTTTCCAAGTTTTTTACCGTCTGATATATTTATCACATCTTTCTCTCTCAGATCAGACGACTTGAACATTTCTATCACTTTTTTAAAAAACCTTGTCTTTTATCATTATATGCAAAAGCAATTTGCATAGTTAAACCTCAGTTATTATAGGAATTATCATAGGATTTCTGCGCGTCTTTTCAAACAAGAAATTCTTTAGATTATCTTTTAATATAACCTTTATAGCATTTGGCTCTGTGATATCGTTTTTGCTACAGAAATACAAAACATCCTTTATCACTTTTTTTGCCTCTTCAATTAGTGGTTCAGACTCTTTTATATAGATAAACCCTCTTGAGATTATCTCTGGTCCAGCAATTACATCTCTTGTTGACGAATCAATTGTGAGAACTACAATGAAAAGTCCATCTTGAGCAAGATGACGCCTGTCACGCAGCACTACGTTCCCAACATCGCCAACCCCAAGCCCGTCAACAAGCACATTTCCTGCCTGAACCATACCAACAACCTTTGCAGACTCTTTTGTTATCTCAAGTACCTTGCCATTTTCTAAAACAAAAACATTCTTTTCCCCAAGTTCCATCGCAAGTTTGGCATGGTGAATAAGATGCTTAAACTCACCGTGTACAGGCACACTGTATTTTGGACGTGTAAGATTGTGTATAAGCTTTATCTCTTCCTGGCAGGCATGACCTGACACGTGAATATCATCTATATCTTCATAAATCACCTGTGCACCCTGCTTGAAAAGGTCGTTTATTACCCTGTTAACAAACTTTTCATTGCCAGGGATTGGCGCAGCTGAGATTATAACAACATCTCCTGGAATTATACCAACCTTTTTATGTTCAGCAGAAGCCATCCGCGAAAGAGCCGACATTGGCTCGCCCTGGCTTCCTGTTGTGATAAGCACTATCTTGTTTGGCGGATAGTTTTCAAGCTCATCAACATCAATCAGCATTCCGTCGGGCATTTTCAAATATCCAAGCTCAAGCGCCTTGTTAACAACATTCACCATGCTTCTTCCTAAAACACAAATCTTTCTCCCTTGTTTTTCAGCAGAGTTTATCACCTGCTGGACTCTGTGAATATGTGATGAAAATGTTGCAACAATGACTCTCCCTTGAGCTTGAGAAAATATCCTGTCAAAGGTTGCACCAACAGTTTTTTCAGAAAGGGTAAATCCAGGGCGTTCAGCGTTTGTGGAGTCGCACAAAAGTGCCAAAACACCTTGCTTGCCAAGCTCTGCAAACCTTATCAAATCTATTGGCTCACCTTCAATCGGTGTAAAGTCCACCTTAAAATCGCCTGTGTGGACGATGCTACCAAGCGGTGTGTGAATAGCAATTGCAACAGAGTCAGCAATCGAATGGGTTGTGCGAATAAACTCAACCCGCATATTGTTAAAGCTAATCACATCGCCAGCTCTAACAGTAAAGAGTTTGACAGAGTTTAAGTCTATTCCAAACTCTAACAGCTTTATCTCAACAAGACCAAGTGTAAGTTTTGTTCCATAAATAGGAATGTTCAAATCTCTCAAAACATACGGAATTGCTCCTATGTGGTCTTCATGGCCATGAGTAAGTAAAAGGGCCTTTACTCTTTCCTTATTCTTTATTAAATACGACACATCAGGTATGACAAGGTCAATACCCAGCATTTCATCTTCTGGAAAGGCAAGCCCACAGTCAATTACAACAATCTCATCATCTACCTCAACTACTGTCATGTTCTTGCCAATTTCGTTCAAGCCTCCAAGCGGAATGATCCTAATTTTATGCTCTGTTCTTTTCCTCATAAAGATTCCTCCAAAAATAAAAATAAAAAAGACATTTTAAAAAAGCCCTTACGAAAGAGACTTTCGCAAGAGCTTTTTAAAACTTTGAGAAAACTACATACAAAATTTTAAGCTCTCTTTGGTTGTGCCTGAAGTTTCTTTCTTGTACTGCTTTCCCAGTCAAACCAAAGCGCAGTTGCTATAAAGATAGATGAGTATGTTCCCGATATTACACCAACTAAAAGTGGGAATGCAAACTCTTTTATTGACTGAACACCCATCAGGTACAGAACAAACAATACAATTATAACAGTTGCAACAGTTGAAAGTGACCTTCCTATCGTCTGGTTCATACTAAGATTTACAAGGTCTTTTAAATCCATTTTTCCTTGAATTCTTCTATTTTCTCTTATCCTGTCAAACACGACAATTGTGTCGTTTATTGAATAACCAAGAACAGTCAATATCGCTGCAATAAAGGTTGAGTTAAGAGGAATTCTAAATAAAGTGTATACAGTTAACATTATCAAAATATCATGCAAAAGTGCTGCAACCGCTGTTGTACCAAATTTAAACTCAAACCTTATTGCAATGTAGATTAGCATCAGGATTGATGCTATTACAACAGCCCAGATAGCCTGAGATTTTAGCTCAGACGATACTACAGCTCCAACGTTTTGGTATGAAATTAAGTCCTCTTTTTTAAGATTGTATTTTTGAGCTATAGCAGCAAAAAGCTTGTCGCGTGTCTCCTTTGAAAGTTCTGTTCTCTTTTTACCATGCACCTCATGTGCATTTATCATAATCTTTTTACCATCTTCAACTTTTCTGACAATAGGTGTCTGCGTTCCTGTAATCTGTTTTGTCAACTTTTCCAAATCAGCAATCTCAGCAGCGCTTGGAACTTTATGAAGGTTTATCTCCAAAACTGTACCGCCTGTAAAATCTATGTCGTAGTTGAACCCTTGAATTATATATGAAACAAGACCTATTACCATCACTAATATTGACAGAACGTAGAAAAATTTTCTCTTACCCATAAAATCAATGTTTGTCATCAAGCACGCACCTCCCTGGTTTTCTTACCACCATACCACTTTATATCCTTGAAAAGCCCTGTGTTTATGATAGATACAAGCAAGAATCTTGTGACAGTAATTGCTGTAAAGAACGAAACCACAATACCTATTGTAAGTGTCCATGCAAAGCCCTTGATTGGACCTGTACCGAGGAACAAAAGTACAAGCCCAGCAATAATTGTTGTTATATTTGAGTCAATGACCGCATTAAGTGCACGTCTAAACCCTGCATCCATTGCAGCTTTTAATGTTTTACCAGCTCGCAGTTCCTCTTTTAACCTTGCAAATATCAAGATATTTGCATCAACCGCCATAGCAGCTGATAACACAATACCTGCAATACCAGGGAGGGTAAGTGTTATCTTTGCATACCCTACAATTGCAACAAGTATGACAACATACGCAACTAAAGCAATATCTGCAATAAACCCTGGCAGTCTATAAAATATTATCATGAACAAGAATACCAAGATTAACCCTATTATACATGCCTTCAATGTTGTCTTTAGAGCCTCATTACCCAACGATGGACCAATAGCCTTGCTTTCAATCACTTTCAAAGCAAATGGCAGTGCACCTGCCTTAATTTGCTGTGCCAAAGTCTTTGCCTCTTCTAAGTCTTTCATACCTTCAATTACTGCTTCACCATTATCTATTTCCGCTTTTACAACAGGGTTTGAAATAAGCTTCCCATCAAGATAAATTCCAATATTTTGTCCTAAATACTTTCTTGTACCTTCTGCAAACTTCTTTGCACCTTCTTTGTCAAATTTAAGTGCAACAACATATCCAGATGTTGTCTGCTGTGCATATGCATCAACTACATTTCTTCCTGAAACTATCAAATCTCCCGATGGTCCTTTGAACTCAATTAAGGCTGTTCTTCCTATATATTGAATAGCCTCGTCGGGATCTTTTACACCTGGAATTTCAACTCTGATCCTCCTTGAACCCTGAATTGTTGCTGTTGCATCATAAAAGTTCCTCATGTCAAGCCTTGTTCTGATAAGCTGCAATGCTGATTCCATTTCTCTTCTTGTTGGATTTTCTTTTGCTGCTTCATATACAATGTAAACACCGCCTTTTAAATCAAGACCATATCTTATAACTTTTTGAACTGATGGGATGCTTGCAGTTCCAATTTCCAGCCCAAAAAATACTATGTAAAATGCAAAAGCTATCACCAAACATCCTATCAAAAACTTTACCAAGTTTTTATTTTGCATAACCCTTTCTCCTCTCTTTCTGCTTGTTGTGAAAGTTTAGAAACTCAGTTTCATTTTTAGTATTACAATCTCTTTAGTATTATAATCCTCAAATTAGTCCAAAGTCAACAAACTAAATTTACTACTTGCAAATACTTTTATAATCATTGCTAAGTTCAATGTACTCTTTTGCAGAAATTCTTATTCGTTCTATCTCTTCTTGTGTTAGCTCTCTTATAACTTTCGCAGGTCTTCCAAACACAAGTGTATTTGGTGGAATGACTGTGTTTTGAGTAATAAGGCTCCCTGCACCAATTAAGACATTGTCGCCTATCCTGCTCCCGTTCATTATTATAGAACCCATACCAATAAGTACATTGTTTCCTATCTCGCAGCCGTGCAGCACTACATTGTGACCAATTGTTACATTATCACCAATTATTACGGAGCAACAGTGATCGGTGTGAATTGTAGTCAAATCTTGGATATTTGTATTTTTGCCAATTACAATTCTGTTTTCCTCACATCTTATAACACAGCCAAACCACACACTTGAATTTTCACCAATCTCGACATCACCTATTATGGTTGCATTTGGAGCAATGTAGCAACTTTGTGCAATCTTTGGTGTTTTGCCTTTATAAGTAATAATCATTTAACCTTCAATCCCCTTTTCCATAAGGTATAGTTTTGCAGCTATTGCATTTTCCACCCTCTTTCTCTCAAGCTCACAAGAGACAGTATATGACTTTTTGACATCACCGCACATGTTGTAATTTGCAGCAGCACACCCTCCACTACAGTAAAACCTTGCCCAGCAGTTTGAGCACTCCTCTTTTTCATATATATTGTTTTTCTTAAATTCTTCAACCAGATCAGCCCGTGTAATCCCATCAAAAACTGTTCCAAGTTTAAACTGTGGCTTGTCAACAAATTGATGGCAAGGAAAGATATTACCGTCAGGATCAACTGCAACATATTCAAACCCAGCACCACAACCGCTTAGGCGTTTTGAAACACACGGTCCACCGGCAAGGTCTATATTGAAATGGAAGAAGTTAAACCCTTCCCCTTTTAGTTTCGCATTTACATACTCTTGTGCCAAGATATCATACTCTTCTTTTATTCTCTCAACATGCTGTGGCAAAATAGCCCATTCACTTTTTTCATCTAAAACAACTGGCTCAATAGAAATCTCTTTTATGCCAAGACTATAAAGGTGCAAAACATCTTTTGAAAAATCAAGGTTTTTGGAAGTAAATGTTCCTCTTACATAATAAGTTTTCCCATTTCGTTTTTGTATAAACTTCAAAATCTTTTGTGTAATTACATCATAAGTTCCGCTACCATGCCTGTCAATTCTCATAAAGTCATGTACCTCAGGTCTTCCGTCATGGCTCAAGACAACATTTTCCATATTCTCATTCAAGTATTCAATAATCTCATCATTAAGAGCGGTTGCATTTGTTGTCAGTGTAAAAGATATGTGCTTGTCATATTTTTTCTCTTCTTCTTTTGCATACTCAACAATTTTTTTGACAGTCTCAAAATTCAAAAGAGGTTCGCCACCAAAAAAGTCAACCTCTAAATTTTTTCTTTGCCCAGAGCTTTTAAGCAAAAAGTCAATTGCCTTTCTGCCAACATCAAAGCTCATAAGCTTTCTTTCCTTTTTGAAGCTCCCGGTCGACGCAAAACAGTACCTGCACCTTAAATCACAGTCGTGCGAAACGTGAAGACAAAGAGCTTTTATAACAGGATTTCTTTTTTCAACGAGATTCAAATACTTATACTCATCTTCAGTGAATAAAATCTCTTCTTCAATTAGCTTTTCTACTTCATTTACTGCTTCCTCAATATCATGCCTGTCAAAATCTAAACTATCATATACTCCCTCAAATGTCCTGTTTTTGTCAAAATACTTTATCACTTCAAATGCAACATCGTCCACAGTAAAGATTGAACCAGACGCAACATCTAAAACAATGTTCAGGCCAAATTTTTTAAAAGCGTGAATCATCTTGAAAAATTTTTTCCTCCCATAAATGATAGAATGTCAAAACCGGGCTGCCCTAAATTTCTTGCTTGACAGCCCATATTCCTTTATTCTCCAAAATTATTTTTTGTTTTTGCAAACTTGATTTCCAACTGTGCAAGATGTCTTGCAAGCCGACTGACAAGATGCCTGGCACTCGCCACATCCACCACTTACAACTGTTTTGGAAAGAGCATTCTTTGCAACAACTTTAATATGCTTCATCTTCTTCTTACAACCTCCCTCACAAAATAATTTTCTAAAAAGAATTTTATAAAATAACACATAGTATTTTATCATAAACTCTTGAACAATACAATTTTACAAAAAAAGAAAAAGAGGCCCTTCTCCTTAGCCTCTTTTTGTCTTTAAATAAAAATTCACTTTCCTGCCAAAAAACCAATTTTACCCTCTGTTCTTCTTAATCTCTTCCAATATCTCTGGAGCCTTGCCGCTACAGCCCAAAACATTTCTCAGTTTATGCTTAACCATCTCTTTTATTGCCTCTCTGCCATCTTTGAGGTACTGTCTTGGGTCAAAGTGGTCAGGATGTTCTGCCAAATGCTTTCTTATTGCTGCTGTCATTGCAAGTCTTAAGTCTGTGTCAATGTTAATCTTTCTCACACCAAGTTCAGCAGCCTTTCTTAGCATATCTTCTGGCACACCTTTTGCACCAGGGATATTACCACCGTACTTATTGCACATCTCAACAAACTCAGGCAAAACTGACGATGCGCCATGCAGAACAATTGGAAAATCCTTTGGAAGCTTTTCAACTATTCTCTGAAGCCTCTCAAAGTCAAGCCTTGGATCGCCTTTGAACTTATATGCACCATGGCTTGTTCCAATTGCAACTGCTAATGAGTCAACACCTGTTCTTTCAACAAACTCTGCTGCCTGGTCAGGGTCTGTAAATGCAGCCTCATGCTCTGCAACCTTTACATTGTCTTCAATGCCGGCAAGCTTTCCAAGCTCTGCCTCAACCACAACTCCCCTCTCATGCGCATATTCAACAACCTTTTTGGTAAGCGCAATATTCTCTTCAAACGGAAGCCTTGACCCATCAATCATCACAGATGTAAAGCCACCGTCAATGCACGCCTTACAAATCTCAAAGTCCTCACCATGGTCAAGGTGAAGTGCAATTGGCAAATCACCAGAGTCCTCTAAAGCTGCCTCAACAAGCTTGATAAGATAGATGTGTTTTGCGTATTTTCTTGCTCCTGCTGATACCTGCAAAATTAGAGGTGCTTGTTCCTCCTTTGCAGCCTCAACAATCCCTTGGATAATCTCCATGTTGTTGACATTGAAGGCACCAATAGCATACTTTCCCTCAGCAGCCTTTTTAAACATCTCTTTTGTTGTAACAAGCGGCATTTTAACTTTACCTCCTCTTTTAACTTTTTAGTTACTCAATATTTTTTCCATGAAGCCTCAAGAACTCTAAAAAGTTCTCAAGGCTTTTGTTGACTATGAGCTCATGCGGAAACTCATATTCTTCAATAAGTTTTCTTGTGACATCACATCTTGCAATATCTGTCTTAAAATGTGCATCTGAGCCCATTGCAATGTAAACACCGTATTTTTTACAAAGCTTTAAAATCTCTATACAGTTTTCTTTGCTTTTTTCTCTTACATAAAACGACGCATTGTTTATCTCAATAGCCTTATTGTACTCCTTTGCAGCCTTAACAACTGCTTCTTTATCAATCTCATACAAGGGATTTCCTGGATGCCCAATACAGTGTATATTAGGATTTTTGATGGCACCTATCAACGCCCTGGTATGGTCCAAAATTGTCCCAGGTGGGATACAAACATCATGCAGACTTGCAATTACAAAATCAAGCCTATTTAGGGCGCTTTCTGGAAGATCTATACTGCCTTCATAATCAATAATATTTGCTTCGCATCCTCTAAATACCATTATACCATCAATCTTTCTTGGTACAACAACTAAATTGTAAAAATATAAACTGCTGCACGACCCTGGCATCTCAGGGCCGTGTTCAGTAATACAAATGCCTTTTAAACCTTTATTTTTAGCTTCAGCAACCATTTCCTCTAAGGTATTGTAGGCATGACCACTTGCAATTGTATGGCAGTGCGTCTCTACTTCTAAAAACATTTCTGATCAGCTCTCACTTAAAATTTTTTCTCAAAACGCTTTTTAGTCTTTTATCTCTGCAAGCTTGTTCTTTAGAATATCAATCTTTTTAACAGGAGTTGGATCATTTTGATAAAGTGTTGCAAGATAAAGTGATACATAGTCTCCAAGATAAATCAGTGAAAACATCCTTGCAAGTCTTGAATTTCCTATTGAATATATGTCATTTACACCCGAGACAACACCTTTTACCAAATCTTTTGTGATGTCCATTCTAATTGCATTTCTTTTGTGGTCTTCAACATCATGAAGCATTACAATTTCAAAAAGCCCTAAGATGTGTTTTGGCGACTCTGTTCCAACTACCTCGTTGTGGTTCAATTCTGAGAAGACATTGAAATATGCAGGTGATTTTGAATTCTCACATATTTGTCCTTTCCATCTCTCTGCAATAACCTCTGTTGTACCGCTAATTCCATATATAATTGGTAGTTTATTCCATAGCTTTAAAGTAAGCCTTTTTGCCAAATTCTTTTCCTCTGGAACCTCTGGTTTGTACCTTTCTCTGAGGTCGCTTAGAACTTTTACTGTCTCTTCAATCTGGTCATCAACAGGAGGAATAAGCCCAATTTTTACAAAAAGCATCAATAGCGGAATAAATGAATATCCAAGTGCTGCTCTGGGTTGAAGACCACCAGGAATTGTAACTACATAATATCCATCCTTTTCAGCCATCTCTTTTAGCTTTCCGCCCGTTGTGATAGCCACAATCTTTGCACCTTTTGCCTTTGCATCCTGGTAAGCAGAAAGTGTCTCTTCTGTATTTCCTGAATAGCTTGATGCAATTACAAGTGTTTTAGAGTTGACATATGCAGGAAGTACATAGTCTCTGTTGACAATCACAGGTATCTTGCACTGGTCTAAGACAAATACTCTCAACAGATTTCCGCCTATTGCAGAACCGCCAAGTCCAGTAATTACTACTTTATCTATATCCTCTACCTTGATATCAACGCTGATATTTTTTCCTATCTCGTAAGCCTTTTGAATCTGTTCAGGAAGGCTATAAACCGCCTGAAACATACCGCTTGGGTCATTTTGTGCAATCATCTCTAAGTTATCAAGCATAGCTCTTCATTTCTCCTTTCTTTATATTTTTCTATTTCATAATATAACAATTTTTTAGTTTTTTCAACTTTCAAAGCCAAAACAAATGTGTTATAATATGTGAAATGAGTTTATTTGAACGCCTCATCAACATCTATCAAAAGACCTTCAAACAAAGTTGTAGGTACAATTTTGCCTTTTTAAAACTGCTACATTTTTTATTCATTCCCGTTCCTGCTCATCTGGCTCTGGAGCCTCTCTGTCAGAGCTTTCGCAGCGTTATAACCCATCTTCTTTTGTCTGTTGTTCATTGCAGCAACCTCAACAATTATTGCCAAATTTCTTCCTGGCCGAACTGGTATCACAAGTGTAGGCACTTTTATTCCCAATATCTCTATGTATTGGTCATGAAGGCCAAGTCGTTCATACTCTTTGTCTGTCTTCCAGTTTTCAAGTTGTATAACAAGGTCTATCCTTTCAGAGTCTTTTACACAACCAACGCCAAAAAGGTTTTTCACATCCAAAATGCCAATTCCTCTTATCTCTATCAAGTGCCTGATAATCTCTGGAGCTTCGCCAACAAGCGTCTTTTCAGAGACTTTTCTTATCTCAACTGCATCGTCTGCAACCAAAATATGACCTCTTTTTACAAGTTCCAAAGCAGTCTCGCTCTTTCCAACCCCGCTTTCTCCAAGCATCAAAACACCCTCACCGTACACATTTACAAGCGTACCATGGCGAGTAATTCTTGGTGCAAGTTCATGTGTCAAGAACGTGCTTAGGTTTGTCATAAACCTGGTCGTGACCTCACTTGTTCTCAAAAGAGGAATTCCATACTTCTTAGAAAATTCTAAAAACTCTTCATAAGGCTCTTGGTTTGATGTAATTATCACACACGGGATGTCTCTTTGAAAAAGTTTTTCAATTGCATTCCTTCTCTGTGTCTTTGTCATTGTCTTCAAATATGCCATCTCAGAGACACCTATAATTTGAACACGTTGCTCGTCAAAATATTCAAAAAATCCCATAAGCTGAAGAGCCGGACGGTTTAGGTTCATGTCCTTAATCTTTCTTTCTTCTATATTAGGTATCTCTGTCAAACACTCTAAATTTAGTTCCTTTATTATCTTTCCAACAGTTGTGTAGAACAACTCTTCATCTCATCCTTTCATTTTAATTAGTTCTTATCATTTTCAAAATAGTTATTAAATGCCAATCTTCTCTTTTATCTTTAGTGCAACATCATATGGAATATCAGCAGCTTTCACAATCTCTTCTATACTTGCCTTCCTCAGATTATCTATAGAACCAAATGTTCTGAAAAGCTTGAGCTTTCTCTTTTCGCCAATCCCCTCTATCTCATCAAGTATAGACTCATAAAGGTGTTTTTTCCTGACCTCTCTGTGATATTTTACAGCAAACCTGTGAGTCTCTTCTTGAATTATAGAAATTAACTTGAAAACAAGACTATCTTTTTGAATATTAAGCTCCTGACCGTTATAAATCAAATCCCTTGTCTTGTGCCTGTCATCTTTAACCATACCAGCAACTGGAATATCAAAACCCAAAGACCTCAAAACCTCAACCGCAGCATTTACCTGGTTTTGTCCACCATCTATTAAAATGAGGTCTGGTAGGCGGCCATGTTTCTCAAGGTTTGTAAATCTTCTTGTCAAAACCTCTTTCACGCTTCTTATATCATCCTGCCCTTCAAAGCTCTTTATCTTGAACTTTCTGTAAAGATCCTTGTTAAATTTACCATCTTCAAATACAATAAGTGTTCCAACATTGTCAGTTCCTGCCAGATTAGAGATATCATAGCTTTCTATCTTTTCTATATCATGCTCTATATTGAGCATGTTTTTGAGACGCAAAAGAGCTTCACTGTAATAGTTTTCTATCTTCTGTTTATTGACAAGCGAAATCTCTGCGTTCTTTTTCGCCATCTCAAGAAGCTGCTTTTTCTCACCTTGTTTTGGAACAACAATTTTAACTTTGAAACCGTACAGCTTTTCTATCATCTTTTCTATATTCTCATTGTTTTCAATCTCATGTGGAATGATAATCTCCTTTGGCACAGACACAACATCTGAATAGTACTGCTCTAAAAACCTTTCAAAAACCTCTTCATCATTTCTTAAAACAAATTCCTCTTTGTTGATTAGCTTTCCATTTCTGATTATCAAAACAACTATACAAATGTTAGAAGAATCACTTGCATAGTTTATCACATCCTCGCTTCTATCATCAGCATAAATAACCTTCTGTTTGGTAATAATCTGTTCAAGGCTTGTAATCTTGTTTTTTATCTCTTGAGCCTTTTCAAACATAAGATTGTCTGCATACTCAAACATCTTCTTTTTCAGTTCTTCAACTATCTCATCACCTTTACCACTTAGTACTTTTACTGCCCTTTCAACAAGTTTTTGATATTCTTCTTCAGGAATATCCCCTTTGCAAACACCAAGACACCTTTCTATATAAAAATTCAAGCAAGGTCTGCCCTTGCCAAGCTGGTCAGGAAACTTTCTTTTGCAGGTCCTCAGCATAAAAAGGCTTTTCAAAAGCTCAATTGTCTGCTTGACAGAATACCCCCTTACATAAGGTCCAAAATATCTCGCTCCGTCCTTTTCAACCTTTCTCGTTGTAACAAGTCTTGGGAACATCTCGTTTGTGATCTTAATATACTGGTAGTTCTTGTCATCTCGCAAAAGAACATTGTACTTTGGTCTGTATTCTTTGATTAGATTGCACTCTAAAATTAAAGCTTCAACCTCTGTGTCTGTGACAATGTAGTCAAAGTCTTTAATCTTTTTTACCATAAGCCTTGTTTTTGGTGTGAGGTCAGAGTTTTGAAAATACTGTCTTACCCTGTTTCGCAAGTTGACTGCCTTGCCCACGTATATTACCTTGCCGTTCTCATCTTTCATTATATAGACACCTGGAGTTGTCGGAAGGTTTGCAAGCTTTTCTTGGATTGTCAGCATTTTTTGCCCTCTCCTTCTCTGTCTTTAAAAACTTTCTATTGAATCATCTAAACAAAATAATCTACTGGGTTTGGCTTTTCTCTGTTATTGTCACCTTTATGTAAGAAGAAGATAACTCTACATCCTCAATATTGTTTGGTTTTTCAACTGTAAGCGGCAAGTCATAATCACCTTGTGTTAAATTTGAAACATCAATGTATGCTTTGAATAAGGAAAAGTTTATCGAATTTTGATTGCTCTGGTAATACTTTACCTTAAGCGTCACCTTATCAGGGTTTAGCTTTGCTAAGTATTGGCTATTTAAGCCTCTCACCTCAACCGGGATAGTAATTGACTTTTCAACAACAGAATCAGTGTAGATTGTTATCATAACTTGTTTGACATTGTCCAAAGCCTTTATATTCTTAGGAAGATTAAAGTCGAATTGGAATGTTGACACATTTTCCAGCATTCTTGTGTCAATTGTCCCAACAACAATCTCGTCAAGCTGGTTTATATCCTCTTCTTTCCCCGCAACATTAATTGTTGAAGGCTTTAACACAATCTTTGAGATAACCTTGTTTTGTGGAAGCTGACCCTTGAACTTTACAGTAAGTGGTACTTGTTTTGTCTTTAAGATATCCACATAAATATCTATACTCTTTTGAGACAAATCAAAAAGTGATGTTATATCTTTGCCTTTTGAGTCTAAAATTTTAACAGGAACAGAAGCCTTAAATGGCCTGTCATTAAGGCTTAAGTTCAGCTGAGCAATGCACTTTGAAATCTCTTTTATGTCACTCTCAGCACCTTTTATGCTTATGACATTCGGCTCTTCTTGATAGCCATTTATTATGTACCCTTTCTTAGGGTTTCCGTTTAGCTCAACTGTGACATCTTTTTGGATTGTTACAAGATTGTCAATGTTCACTAAAACACTTTTTGGATAAACACTTTCTATATTGATTCTATGGTAAGGATTATTTATATTAATTGGAAGTTTTATTTCTCCTGTTTGTCTTACATTAGTAAAATCAACCACTGCTTGAATATTCTTCTCATCAATCTTGCTTAGCTCATCCTGAGTTCCGCTAACAACTATCCTTACCTCTTTTGTATCAGATTCTGTCATGACAAGTCCTTTCGACAAAGTGGAAATATTGTAGCGTATCGGCACAATTATCTCCCTTTTCTTTATAGGATTTATGATACTATTTACATAAAACCACAAAATAATAGCAATAAACACAGACAAGACCCTGAGCCAGAATGCATCATCTTTTGGTTTTTTGAGCTCAATCTTCTTCAAATCTTAACGCCTCCACCTAAATATGTTAAGACCATTCTTCTCTTTCTCAGCCTTCAAAGGCCTGAGCAGTATCTTTCTCAAAGCCTCAGGACCTAAGTTTCGTGTAAGTCCTCCATTGTACGCAACAGATATAATCCCTGTTTCCTCTGACACAACTATTGCAGTTGCATCAGAGTTTTCTGAAATACCAAGTGCTGCCCTGTGGCGCGTACCAAGCTCTTTGCTTATGTATCTGTTTTCGGAAAGCGGCAAAAAACATGCAGCTGCTTTAATCTTTCCATCTCTTATAATCACTGCACCGTCGTGCAATGGTGTGTTTGGAATGAAGATATTAATAAGAAGCTGAGATGATATCTCAGAGTCAATTATAATCCCTGTGTTGATTATATCACCTATCTTTGTTTGCCCTTCAATTACAATTAGCGCTCCAATCTTATTTTTTGAAAGATACATCACAGCCTTTATAATTTCCTCAACACTATTTTGCCACTTTAAAAGTGTCTCTTCATCAGACCCAACCCAGAAGAACTTTCCCCAGATTTTGCTCCTTCCAATCTCCTCTAAAGCACGTCTTAGCTCTGGTTGGAAGACTATCAAAAGCGCCAAAACACCGTATGAGAGCGTATTTGTCAAAAGCCAGTTTATAACATTTAAGCTCAGCCACTTGCTAACCTGAGTTATAACTATCAAAATTACAATTCCTTTTATGAGCTGATACGCTCTTGTGTCCTTTATCCACACAATTATTTTGTATATCACAAATGACACAATTGCAATGTCAATAATATCAAATGGTGTTATTCTGATAAGAGATATATTTCTTAAAAACTCCTGAATGTAAAAAGAAAGGTCCTTGAACAAATCAAATTCCCCCACTGCTTTTTTAGATATTTCCTAAATATACATACATCAGGTATTTCTTTGCAATCTCTCTGAGTTTAAATAACGTCTCTTTTGGGGTTGGTGGCAAAATCATTTTATATCTCGGGAAATACCTGGTCAAATGCAAAGGAATTCTATCATCAATTGAAGAAAGCCACTTTGCAAGGTTTTCTATCTCATCTTCAGAATCGTTGAGGGTTGGAATTATAAGTGTTGTTATTTCAATGTGAATCTTCTTGCTACAGATTTCAATAAACCTCTTGACACTTTCCAAATCACCACTGCATACCTTCTTGTAAAACTCGTCATTGAATGCCTTCAAATCGATATTTGCAGCGTCAATGACCTCAAGAAGTTCTAAAAGTGGCTCTTCATTTAAATACCCGTTTGTGACAAGGACTGTTTTAAACCCCTCTTCTTTAAACCTCTTTGCAACATCTAAGACGTATTCAAACCAGATTGTTGGTTCATTGTAGGTAAATGCAATGCCAATACAGTCTTTGTCTTTCTTTGCAAGCTCAATGAGTTTTTCTGTGTCAATTTCAAATACATTAGGACTGAGCTGGGAAATCTCATAGTTTTGGCAGTGCAAGCATTTAAATGAACATCCAAATGTCCCTATTGAAAGTATGCTTGAGCCAGGGTAAAAGTGATAAAGTGGCTTTTTCTCTATAGGGTCAAATGCAATTGAAGATATATATCCATAGTTCAGCGAATAGAGCTTTCCATCAACATTTTGTCTTGCCCTACAAAAACCAGTATTGCCAGGCAAAATAACACATCTATGCGGACACAGTTTACATTTTACCTTTTTGTTTTCCAATTTTTCATAATACCTTGCCTCAACCATCCTTACCTACTTCCCCTACTTGTGCCTTTCAACTGTAAACCTTTCTATTTCAAACTCCTCAAGGTCATAGTCAATCCCTGCCTTTTTGCAGGCAATCCTAAGCTGCTGTTCAACAGTGTCAACACCCTCTAAATCAGGAAGCAAAAGTCCTTGTCTTGCACCCTTTTTGACAATTACACCATACTTTTTGGGGTCAAGCTCCGACCCTGATGTCACCTTCTCAGGTGTGCTCAAAATATCAACATCATACACAAGAGAATCAAGCTCATCTTCTGTGACTTCTTCAAACCTCGGGTCATGAAAACCTGCTGCAACAGCATTTCGGATTATTTCTTTTGCAATGTTTTCTTGCGTCGGATAAATTGTGCCTATACATCCTCTCAAGTTTCCATCCTTTTTGATTGATACGAAAACACCTGCCCTCTCTCTTAGCATCCGCTCTGTAACATATTCTGGTATATAGTCCATGTATCTTCTGTGCTTTACATAGTACTCCAAGCTCTCTCTTGCAAGTCTTACATATTCATCTTCATTTTCCCTGAGCTTCTTGAGCCTTTGCTCTTTTTTAAAAGCTATCTCATCAAGGAGGGATGTTACAGGACCTTTTTGGTAAAATCCAGCAACACAGTAGCCTACCCCAAACGGTCCTTCATAAGAATAAACCTTTGATTCAATCTCATAGCTGTCAAATGCCCCAATTAGTACTTTTATTGATCTAAAACCACACTCTGCAGCTCTTTCAGAAAATTCAGGGTCTATATCATATATACCTTTGATATCACTTTTTTGCAAAAGATCAACTAAGAGCTTATCAAATTCAACGCCTTCTTTAGCAAACCCATAAGGACCATCTTCTTTTAGCTTGTGTGAAAGGTCACCAGAAGCAATAATTAAGCCTCTTTTTCCATGCTTTTCAAGAGCTTTTCTTATTATCATTCCATACTTGTACAGTTTTACATCATCAACCATACAGTACGCTGTGTGAATGAGTTCAAAATCTCTATATTTTTTGGTTACAAAATACAGTGGGACCATTGCACCATGGTCAAGATCACGCGAAATTCCATATCTTCTTTCAATCTTGTCTGTCACAAATCCAACGCTCAAACCTTCTTCTTTGCTCATCTTTGCTATATCTTCAACTATTTTGAGGTTATTATTAAACTTAAATTCAACTTCGCGCACACCCCATCTTGCAAGGCTGCCTTCAATGGTGGGCTTGTCATTTAAAAAGAAGACATCTGAAAAGATAGGCGCATGCGGTGATATAACAACAATTACATCCGGCTTATACTCTAAAATCTCATCTGTCACTTTTTCCAACGCCTCTAAAGTTGTCTGACATTTTCTCTCCTCGCCATTTCCAATTTTGTCAATTAGAATTGGCGGATGTGGCAACAAATACCCTACCATTTTTGTCTGCTCCTTACTTTGATTTTTTTCAATTTTCATATATAATATTTTACCCTTTTTTTGACCGCCCTTCTACTATTGAAATGTTAAAAAGTTGTTACAAATAAAATATAAAAGGCCAGCTCCAAAACAAATTAAAAGCCGGCCTTTTAATTTAAAAAATAAATCCTGGACACTTTTAAATTTTATCAAGCACTCCCTTTAGATACTCAAACCCAAGCTTTAATCCTTCTTTGACTTTTTCTTCGCTTCCTTCATACTCTGGGTCTTCATGCTCGATACTAACAACATAATCATAACCATTGCTTTTGAGCTCTTTTAAAAATGCTACCCAGTCAATCTCGCCTCTGCCGGGCATTCTGTATGCCCAGTAGCCCATATCCCAGGCGTTTTCCCTTTGAATTTGGCTACCGAAGATTGAGAACTTGTTAAGCTTATCTTTGAAAACCTGAGTATCCTTTGCATGAACATGGAATATCTTATCCTTAAAATCCTTTATAACAGAAACAGGGTCAATTCCAAGCCAATAAAGGTGCGATGGGTCAAGGTTCAAACCAAAATTATCATACGGAAGTCTTGAGAACATCTCCTCCCAAAGCTCAGGTGAGTATGATATTGTTCCCATCCATCCACCATCAGGGTTCCAGCCCGGCATTGGACAATTCTCAATTATGATAGAAACATTTTTTGACTTTGCATACTCTAAAATCTCTTTGAACACAATCTCAAACTCATCAAAGTTCTCTTTAATTGTCTTGTTATAATTTCTGCCAACAAATGTCCCGACATACTTGACACCAAGAAGCTCTGCCGCGTCAATTACCTCTTTTAGATGGTCATGGTACGACTTTCTTATTACAAGGTCAGGGTGAAGATTGTTGTCATAATATGCCAAAGAGGAAATCTCCATGTTGTTGTCTTTGAAAAGCTTCTTTATCCTTTCTGCTTCATCTTTTGTAAGGTTTGTAACATCTAAGGTTGTGCTCGAGTAGTCTCTTGCGTTTTTCACAGGCCAGCATGCAACCTCTAACATTTCAAAACCAACACTCTTTGCCCAGACAACCAAATCATCTAATTTTACATTTGGAAGGCAGGCTGTCAAAAATCCAAGTTTCATTTTCCAAAACTCTCCTTTCACATTCAAAGGATTTATAAGCTACTAATAATCAATCTTAACAACTTTGCCAGTTTGAGCCGACTCAAAACATGCAAATACAACCTTCATTGTCTTAAGTCCCTCTTCGCCAGAAATTTTTGGCGGGGTGTTTGTCAATATACAGTTTATAAACTCATCCATAACACCTGACTTGGTCTGCTTCTCGTTTGTCTGCATTGTGTCAAGTTCAAAGTACGCTTTTTGCCCATTTGCATACCTTATTATCATCGAAAACCTTGGGTCACCATAAAGAGTGACCGAACCTTTTTCACAGTATATAACTGTTGAGTTGTCTTCACTCCCTGGATATGTCCAAGAAGCTGTTACAGTCCCAATTACACCGCTTTGAGTTTTTAAAATACAAACAGCATTGTCATCAACGTCTATTAGCTCTCCGTTTGGATACCTTTTTGCAAGCGTTGTAACAAATGCAGCTGCTTCAACAAACTCTTCACCAAGTAAAAACCTCATCAAGTCAATCTTGTGAACACCCAAATCGCCCATGCTGCCAAACACAGCTGCTTCTTTGTGGAAAAACCATGTATCAGGTCTATCCGAACTCCAGTTCTCAGGTCCCCCATGACCGAAGGTAGTTTTAAAACTCAAAACCCTGCCAAGCTCACCGCTTTGAATAATCTGTCTTGCCTTTCTATGGGCTGCGTTAAACCTCTGGTTGTGAGCTATCATCAAAAACTTTCCCGTGTCCTTTGCTGTTTCTACCATCTTCTTACACTCTTCAATAGTTGTTGCCATTGGCTTTTCACAAAGAACGTGTGCTCCTGCTTTCAAAGCCTTTATTGTAGCATCTGCATGAATATAGTTAGGTGCTGCAACAACAACAGCTTCAGGTTTTTCTTCCTTTAACATTGTCTCATAGTCAGCATACACCTTTGGTACATCAAACATCTTTGCTATGTTTTCTGCATTTTTCAAATTATTATCGCAAACAGCAACAAGATCAACATTTTCATTAGACTTTGCCTCAGGTGCGTGTCTGTGCTTTGTAATTGAACCACAGCCAATTATCCCAAGCCTTACTTTGGACATCTCGCTTTCCTCCCTTGTTTATGTAAATGATTACATAATAATTATATTACAAAATGTAATCAATTACAATGGGTTTAAAAACAAAAAAAGTACTTCATGCCGATTCTCTTGTTTTTATGTCATGGGGAAGAATAACCTTTTCTTTTGAAAAGGCATTTTGATTTTCTAAGCTATTTATCAAAATCTCTGCTGCCTTTTCTCCAATGTCATACATTGGCTGAGCAACTGTTGTTATGCTTGGCTCATAAATCCTCGAAATCATGACATTATCAAATCCTGTTACTGCAAACTCATCTGGTATTTTGAGACCAAATGCCTTTGCTGCTTTTATTGCCCCAACCGCCATAAGGTCTGATGAACACGCAACTGCGTCATACTTTCTTGTGCAAAAAAGAACTTTTAGCCTTTCATAAATTTCTGCCCAGCCATAACTGCACCTTATGACATTTTCTTCTTTAAACTCTATACCATTTTTCTCAAGCGCTTGCCTGTAGCCTTCTCTTCTCTCATCTTCAGAAGGAATTCCCTCATTTCCTATTGCACAGAGGATATTCTTTTTTCCTTTTTTTATAAGATAATCGACAATGTCAAAAAAAGCCTTCTTGTGGTCTATAAGTACGCATGATGTGTCTAAAAATTGGTAAAACTCACAAGCTTGAACAATCTTTTTTGGGTCAACTTCAAGGACTGCATATTTGTCAATCTTCGCAGAAGCAATTATTGCCCCGTCAACCTGCTTTCTTTCTATGAGCTTCAGATACTCCGAAGCAACCTCAGGACTGTTCCCTGTTGTGCAAAGAAGTATTCCATAACCATATTTTCTTGCAGTATCTTCAACCCCTTTTACAACACGGGCAAAATATGCATTGGCTATAGTAGGTAAAATAACTAATATCAGGTTTGATTTGTCCTTTCGGAAGTTTCTTGCAAGAAGGTTGGGTTTAAAGCCAAGCTCTTCTATAGCCTTAAGTACTCTTTGGCGTGTTTCTTCTGAGACTTTATTTGAATTGTTCAAAACCCTCGAGACTGTTGCAACAGAAACTCCTGCTCTTTTTGCAACGTCCTTTACAGTTGGCATTTTACACCCCCAAAAATTTATATTACTGTCTTCTATTTTATACCTTTCAAACCATCTATTCAATATTTATTATCCTATTCCTAAAAATCTTAGCTTCCTTTTGAAGAAAAACTCTTTTTTCTTCTGATCTTCTGGTAAATCAAGATTGTGCAGAGCAAAGTAAAGAATGTAGCAAGCACAAAGGGAAGCAGTTTTGAAAAGCTATAACATTGCCCTGCAATTGCTCCAACTGGCATTGAAAAAAGAGATATTAAAAACATTGAGATTGAAAGAACATGTGCTCTTCTCTGGTCATCAACAGAGTTTGCAAGGATTGCATCCACAAATGAGTAATAAATTGCAGCCCCAATCGCACCAAGTATTGTGACAATTATCATGAGGAAAAAGCCAAAAGCTCCAGGCTTTGTTACTAAAATTAGAGCATTTGAAATGGTTATAAAAAGCATACCCCAAAACAATACTGTATCGTGATTTTTCTCTTTCAGTTTTGGTATGAGAAAGATTATAAAAATAAGTGTGACAATACTCCACAGAGTTGGAAATAGAGAGATAATATCATCTGGATAATTGAGCCCTTCGCTAAGATATATGTTTTTATAAGTGTCTCTAAATATAAGTGCGACGTTTCCAAATATAACAACCAGAACAATCAAAAGAAGGTCTTTGTTCTTTATCATGTACCTTGCACTCTCAAGCCATTCAGAAAGCTTGTTGTTATCACCATTGTTGTTCTCCTCAACAAGCTTTTGTCCAACTGAGCTCTCAAGGGTTATGAGGTGTCTTACAACTATCAATATATTTACTAAAACCCCAAATACAAGAACCACAGCTTTTGTTGCTGCAATCAAGCCATATTTTGCAACAAGCACACCCATCAAAGGTGCAAAGAGATTCCCCATGTTCCACACAAAAACGGTGACAGAGTATATTGCAACCCTTTCATTCTCTGTTGCATCTTCCATTAGCAAAAGGCGCCATGCAAGTTCAGAGATTCTCATAAGACCGTTGAAGATTGTTGCTATCAAAAACCATACAAAGCTTTTGGCAAAGAAGAAGATATAGGCATACACACACCATGCCAAAAAATCACCTATGAGAAGGACTTTTTTTCGCCCAAACCTGTTCACAAGCATACCAGCAAATGGTGAGGTAACAAGCATTACTAAGTTCAAAATTGTAGAAAGAAGGCCTATCTGATAGTCCTTTACCCCAAGCCTTGTCATGTAAAGAGAAGAGTAGATGATAAACATAGCATAGGGAATAGTGAATATTGGCTCAAATATCAAAATTTTTTTGGCATTTGGATTTATTTCTTTAAAAGCTGCAATTAACTGCTCTATCTGTGCCTTGATTTTTACCATAATAATCACCCCAAAAATACAAAAACGCTATAGCTGGCTATTGCCTTTATCAAAGCTCTCCACCAATTTTCATGTTATTAATTCCCTCACTCTTAGCACGATTATATATCTCATATAAATATTCCATTTCCAAATCCTGTGTACCGCAAAGTTTGCTATCTAAAACATCAGGTGTGTATTTATAAGGCTTTATAACATAAAGTTTTGCATTTTTAAGCCACCTTGCAATCTCCAACATGTCCTCTATTGTATGAAGATTTTTGTTGACGGTTGTTCTAAATTCATAGTCTATTTGAGAGTTTATTAAAATATTAACAGACTCCTCAATCTTTTGTATATCTTTAAAACCTGTAAGTTCAGGGTATTTTCTGAGTGGTGCTTTTATGTCCATTGCTACATAGTCTAAAAGATTTTCTTTTAAAAGTTTCTGTAAAACCTCTGGTCTTGAGCCGTTTGTGTCAAGCTTGACAAGAAGATTTCTTTGCTTTATTTTTTTTATAAACTCTGTCAAATATTCTTCATTTAAGGTTGGCTCGCCACCTGTGATACACACAGCATCAACTATGCCTTTTCTTTTGTCCAAATACTCAAAAAATATGCTATCATCCATAAAATCTCCTTTGAAATTTACAAGCTGAGAGTTGTAGCAAAACGGACACGAAAAATTGCAGCCACCAAAAAAACAAGTAGCTGCAATCTTTTTTGGATAATCAACAGTTGATATCTTCATAAAATCAACAAGCATGACAATAAACTCCTTTTTGTATATTGTTAAGTTTTGTGCTAAAAATGCGCATATTTTATTTTAACCTCTAAACTTTAAAATTTGCAAACCTCTAAATTGGTTAAAAAAGAAAAAAAGAAAACTTATTCAAGTTTTTTTCTGACCAAACTCAAGTTTTGCTCATCTTTGCAGTAAAATTCAAAGTCACAGCCCGTGCAATCTTGTCTTTTTATAGATTCTTCAATGAGTTTTAAAACATCTTCTCTTGTCTTGATGCTTCGTATTTCATCAATTGTTCTCAGAACATCCTCAAGGTGTTCATCTTCCATTTTATAGTCAAACATCTTTCCCACCCTTAACCAACATATGAATGAATGTATATCCTTTTTCGGTTCTCTTTCTAATATCGCATTTGTGTAAATAAATAGCTGTGGAATGTATATTGCAAACTTATTGTGGTCAAAATGTAAGTTTGTTTTAAAATCCAAAAGATAAACTTTATCACGAAGATGATATATCTTGTCTATTACACCATATATTATTTGATCTCCCAACTTCAGATAAAAAGGCATTTCGCTCTCTTCTTTTACTACGTCATTTTTAATTGAATCAACAAATGGGCTGTTAAAAAAGTTGTAAACAAGACTTTTGATTAAATTTTCATCTTCAAACCCATTCTCAGCCATTGCCAAGGCTATGTTTTGATTGAGGCTATCTAAATTGTCAAGTGAGGTAAGCTCAAGCACTCTGTGGACGGTTGTACCAAGCAGTTTTGCATTCTGAGAGATCTCAAGTTTTGTATTTGCCTCATCAAAAATGGGCAAGCCCATAATGTATTTGAAAGCAAAAAGTGCCCTGCAGTTTTTAAAATCTATTATATGAGTTGGTGATAGGCACCTGAACCTATTTTCAAACTCATCAGGCATGATTGTGGCAGGAAAGTCAGATTTAGTATTAACTTCAAAATTCTTATAAAAATCTTTCTCTAATTTTTCATCATCTTTTAGTTCAATCTTCTCATATTCAATGCCTATTCTCTCTGCTGCTTCAATAATTTTGGAAAGTCCAATCTCCTCACCAAATGACTTTGCGCCACCTCTTTTCTTGCCAACAGGTTTTACTATAGAATTTACCATAAAAAGTCCTGCTATTGGTCTTGTTATTGCAACATAGAAAAGTCTTTTTAGCTCTTGTTTGTCCTGAACACTTGCAATGTCCTTTACCACCTTATACTCATCCTTCATCCATATAGGTGCTATTACATATTTTTGGGACTGAACATTATAGCTACCTTTTAGTTTTGGATTTCTCATAACTGGCCCCTGCGTACTCTCACCAAGCCCTACTAAAAACACTATCGGAAAACTCAAGCCTTTTGCTGAGTGAATGCTCATTAAAATACTACTATCACTCAAACTTTTACCAAACTGAAGCCTCTCGTTCTGAAGATTTATAAATTTTTCCAGATCATCAACCGAAAAACTTGCGCTCTCTTCTACCAAATCGTAAAACAACCTGACATTTTCATATGCCGTTTTGCCAAAGACGTTATAGACTTTGCAGCTGTACTCAAAAAGTTCTTCAAACTCATGTAGAATCTCAGATAGTTTTTTAATATAAAGACTTTCCCGTGCTTTTGAGATGAAACTTTTTAAATCATCAACAGCAAGGTTTTGCAGCTGAGCTATAGTGCTAAATAGCGCTTCATGTTGATTTACACCAAAAATCGGGTTTGAAAGAAGCTGCATATAACCTGATTTTTTGTAAGGGTCTTGCAGCACATTTAAAAGCCCCCAAAGAGGCACAACTTCTCTTTGTTGTAAAAGCCCTCTTTTGAAGTTTATCTCAAGAGGAATGTTATACTTTTCAAAAACCTCTTTGTAAATGTGCGCTATACTCTGAATTTTTCTTGAAAGAATTGCAAAATCAGAATATTTAACTTTTCTTTTTGGTGCGCCACCAATGCTTATCTCAAATCCATTTTCTACCATTTCTTTTATTGTCTTTGCTACAAAGTGAGCTTCATTTGCAGCTCTATTCTCACTTGTTGGATTTAAAATTTCAACAACCTTTAAAAAACCATCTGCACTGTAGAAATATTTAAGAGGCTTGTAATCAGGAAAAAGGATTTTGCTAATTGTATCAATCTTTTGACCTAAACTTAAGTTTGTTCTGTAGTTTGTATCAAGCTCATAAATTCTGCTTGAGCCTTCTGCTGCCTCATCAAAAACCTCAGGCTCTGCACCCTGAAAACGATAGATAGACTGTTTTTTGTCACCAACATAGATTATATTCTCACAAATATTTTCAAATATTTCCTTTTGCAAAAAGTTTGAGTCCTGAAACTCATCAACAATAAGGTATTTAAATTTAGAATTTATATTGGCTTTGATCTCAGGAATTTGCAGAAGCTTTGCAGCTTTCTCCAAAATCAGGTCGTAAGTTATTTCTTTCAAAAATTCCTTGTCCAGCATCTCAGCTATGTGGTCAAAGATATAGGCAACCTCTGGGTCCAAAGGAATTGACTTTTGAATGTACTTTGCTGAATTTGAATACTCTTCAATCAAGCCCTGAATAAGATGAAAATACTCTTCAATAAAAAACTTCTCTAACGGTAATTTATTCAAAACAATTGGAACAACCGAAAGGTAATTGTCTATGAATTTGTAATAAAGTGCATTTAGTTCAGGCACTATCTTGAAATTTGCATCAACTTTTGCTCTCATCCAGTAAAACCTCAAAAGATACATACAAAAGGAATGTATTGTTTTTATATGTGAACTTTGAATCTTTGATATTGTCATGATGTCAATATTTTTCTGTCGTGCTTTTGAGATTATCCTGCTTTTTAGCTCTCTTGCAGCTTTTTCTGTATATGTTATAGCCACTATCTCTTGTGGCATGGCTTTGTTTTGCTCTATCAAATCTACATACAAATTTGCAATTCTCTCTGTTTTACCACAACCAGCAGAGGCAGTATATATAGATACCTTTGGCACTTTAATCACTTTCCCTTTCTTATGATCTCTATAATTTTCAATATAAAATGCACACATGATTGTATTCACATCTAAAACAACTTTTTATTGGATGTTTTTTTTGGTAAAACTCAGGGTCATGAAGTCTTTGAAGCTGATCTTTTAAAGTCTTCAGACTCTCTTCTGTTTGTGTGCCAAGCTCTTCTTGAGGGCTATTTTCATATATCACAAACCTTGGCGATTCATAAAGAAATATTGCTGCAACCTTTTCTAAATTGAAAACATACTTAGCAAGCCAGAGCTTGTCTATCTCCTCCTTTTTATTTGAATGTTTTGCTTTCACAAACCCATAAATCTCTTCAGTACCTACTTTGATAGCAAAATTTGGGAAAAGCTGAACCTCAAACCCTTCAAAGTTTTGTCTTATTAAAAGATTGTACTGTCCAATGTTTTGTGGGATAAACTCTTTCACGCCACTTTTGAACATTCCCTCAGCTATCTCAATTGCTATCTCCAATATATTTTCTGCAGATTTCCTTTTTATAACATCATTTGCGGTATATCTTAAGTTTTGAAGAATAAAATTATAGGTTTCTTGTGGCTGAGCAAAAGACAAAATTTTCTGGATACTCATATATAGTACTCTCAAGTTTGAAGAAAAGAAAGAATCATTATCTTCTATCTGGTCAACTGAGAATTTTTTGAATGCAAATTTCAAAGGACACTCATAAAGATAAATCAGCTCTCTGTCTTTGATTTGAACAATTTCTGGTACTTGTATGCTTTTTTCATCTTGACCTTTTGAAACTCTGTTTGCATTTTTGATTAGCTTGTGTTCCTTATGAGTAACAATTTCATGGCCTGGCAAATAGTTATTTTCAATTTCAACAACCTCAATTCCTTCCAATTCCAAAAATGGACTTTTGCTAAGTTCTTGCTGATAAAAGCGTGGGTATGACATATAAACCTTATAGGAATTAAGAATGCTTCTGAAACTCACTAATTCCTTTTGAAAGTTGTAATCAAAATCCTTTATCTCATCAAGCCCAAGCTCAAGTTTTATCTGATTATTCATCAAAAAGCCCTCAAGCCTTGGCTTTGGCAGAATGTCATCTGATAGCCCTATAAAGTACACCTTTTCATACTCAGAACCTATTGCGTCCTGTGGCAGAAGAATGTCTATCCCATTTAAAATCTTAATAGAAACATCTACCATCTTTTGTGAAAGGACTGTCTTAAATATATCAAGAAACTCCTCAAATGTATAGTCAAATTGAAATTCGCTGCTACTTTTACAGCCATTTTCAAAAACCTCATTCAAGGCATAAAATGCTTTTAAAAACTCAATATCGTTTACAAATTCAGCAGTTTTTGTTATTCCAAGCCTTTCAAAAACTCTTTTGGTTTGCAAAAGCCATGAACTATATGGCTTTGGTGATGTTTCATAATCCTTTTTTATTCTTCTAATCTGATTATAAACTCTTTGGATTTTAATGAGATTTTTTCTTTCTTCATCAAAAGAAAATATATTAAGTAAAAACTCAAGCTCTTCCAGTATACTTCCTATTTGCTCAAAATCCATAATGTGAATATCTTTAATTTTCTCAAACAAAATCTCAAAGTCTGCTTCTTCTTTGTTCAAAAATCTGTGAGTAACAAGGTTTTCAAATTTCTTTTTATCAAATTCAGAACCTAAAAATTCTATCAGGTCCAAGACAAACTTGATAAATCCAAACTCTAAAAGACTTTTTTGATAGTCAAGGTTTATGGGCAAAAGCTCTTCCTGAAAGCTCTTTGCTAAAATATCTTTGTATCTATCTATGCTTGGTACAACAACTGCTGCCTTGCTAAAGTCAATTCTGCCTTCAATCCAGTCCTTTTTTAACTCTTTTACAAGAGCATTCACCTCAAGACTAATATTGCCATATGAAAAAGCTTTTAAAAAGGTCTTATTTGAATCATACGTATTTTTCGCAATGTCTGACACAGAAGTAGATGGAAAGCCAAAGATAATATCAAATCCAAGAGCTTCAAGAAATTTAACATTTTCTTGGCAAAGTTCAACATCATCAAAATAGGGAAGGAAAATCTCTATGCTGGAAAGTTTTTTGGAAAGCAGTTTTAAAAGTCTTTTTTGATCACTTCTAAAATCAACAAAAAATGCAATCTTTGCACTATCGTAATTTTTAAGCTCAATCTTTCCCTCTTCATAAAGCCGAATTGCTAAATCCTGAAGATATGAAAAGTTAACAAGATTATTTTTATCAAGGTATTCTTTATATCTTGCAAAAAGAAGTTTTAACCAGTTATACTTTTCAAAAGAAATTGAAGATGGTAAAGAAGGATATTTTTTTGACTCCAAAAACATAAGATTTAAAAGATACAAAACCTGGCTTACAAATTCATACGTCAACACATTTTCAAAGTCTTTTTGCCCTTTGAAGATTTGTTTTAAAAGGTTAAAAACTATCAATATTTCCTGCTCTCTTGAGATAAATTTTCTCTCTTTTAAAATCTCGTTTTTAGCAGCACTTAGCAAATCGTCAAATGTGAATATGCCAATATCAAACAAAACCCCATTTTTTTCAACAAGCTTTTCTCTTAGCATTTTTATGCTGAAGCGACGTGGAAGGATTATGACCTGCTCTGCCTTTGCATCTTCCAAAAGGCTCAAATTTAGATTTTTGAGAAGGTAGGCTTTTTTCATGGAATTTTCTCCTCTCATTTACTTTAGTGCTGATTTAAAGATATCTGTTATATGAAAATAATTATACCATATTCTGTAGGTATATAGCACTAAAATGCTACCTTCTAAAAAGAAAAAGGACTGTTAGCAAGATTTTCAACAGTCCTTATTCAAATTACTAAATTTTGTAATGCTTTGAAGACTATATTATCCTTTTTTATTTATAATCTTTGCATACTTTAAAATTAGCTCAAATGACTCTTTTAAGTATTCCTTTGTTTTCTCCCTTACAGGTTCACCATCTAAAGTTGGCAATAAATAAGAATTTTCCAAACATTCCATTAAGTCGCGGAGAGTATTTTCAATATCACCTTTTTTTGTTTCAGATACGAAATTAACATCTCTATTTTCTTCACTAGTCGTTTCTACAAAATAGTCCATATTGATTTTCAAAACATTAGCAATTCTCTTTAATATGTCAGCCGGTGGAATTCTTTGATTGTTTTCATACCTTGACAAAGTAGCCTCTGTTATACCTGCTGCTTTGGCAACTTCTTTTTGTGTCAAATTGAGTTCTAATCTTCTTTTCTTAATTTTTTGTCCAATATTCATAAAAATCACCCTTATTCAATATTTTAAACTACCAGTTTTTTTCTTAAAGGTTTGTTACCAAATTTATAAGAAATCCTCTTGACAAATTGCCTTTTGTATATTATTATCAAATTGAATTTATACAAATGGTAAAAACGCAATAGAAATCTTTATCACTGACTCGAAAAATTACCAATTGTATAAAGTGTAGAGTGAGGTGATATCCATGAACACAACTTAAAACAAAAAAATATCAATAAAAATTTGCCAAAATAAATATATTAGTTACTGTGATTATTTTTAAAAAACTCAATTCAAAAGAAAGGATGGTGTTAAGTAAAAATGAAATGGTTCAAGAAAATTGCAAGTCTAATAACAGTAATTCTCTTCGTTTGTGTTACTCTTCTCATGTCATATGTCATAGGAACTAATAAAGTTGCTGAAGGCAAACAAAAAGTAACCTTAACAATGTGGTATTGGAACAGGTCAGTAGAGGACCAATTAATAAGAGATGTCACTAAAGTATATCCTAACATAACAATCAGAGCAACCAAAATCGGAGGAGATTATGATACCAAACTCAAAACTACAATGGCAGCAAAATCTGGTTTGCCAGATATTTTTTGTATTAATACAAATATCGCTGATTACTATAAGTACAAAGACAAGTTTGTGAATCTCTTAAAGCCTCCATATAATGCAGGTTCACTTAAAAAAGACTATTTTGAATGGAAATGGAATATGGGCATCACACCTGACGGCAAAACCATGATAGCTTTTCCCATGGACACAGGACCAACAGGACTTTTCTATAGAAAAGATTACATGGAAAAAGCAGGGTTGCCAGGAGAACCTGAGCAGTTAACTAAAATGGTAAAAACATGGGATGATTTCTTCAAGATTGCACAAAAGTTAAAATCAATCGGAGTATATGGCTGTGACAATATTGGTCAACTTTTCATCTCAGCTATGCATCAGAAAACACTATTATATATAGACAAAAATGGCAAATTCGTAGGAGATAGAAAAGAAGTAAAAGATGCCTTTGATATGGCTGTAAAAGCTCATAAATTAGGAATAAGTGCAAAAGTAGCCCGTTATACAACCGACTGGGCAAATGCTGTAAGTAGCGGTAAAGTAGGAATGTTTACTGGTGCTGTATGGATGAAACTAATCTTAAAGGATGCTGCTCCAAATCTCTCAGGAAAGTGGCGTGTTATACTTCCACCTGGAGGACCGGGAAATGAAGGTGGTTCATTCATAGCTATCTCCTCATCGAGTAAGCATCCTCTGGAAGCATGGCAGGCAATAAAGTGGATGATGTCTGCTAAAAATCAGGTAAGGCAACTTAAAACTATGGACCTGTTCCCTTCAGCTAAAGCTGCTTTTGAGGACAAGAGCGTATTTATAGAAGAACCTTTCTTTGGCAATCAAGAAACAAACAGAGTATTTGCAGAAAGTGCTAGAAATATTCCTGTTTTCTACTATGGACCAAATACGGGTGGAATGGAAAATCTCTACACAGAACAACTGACTCTTGTTGAAAATCAAAATAAAGATCCTAATAAAGCGTGGAATGACGCTTTGAACAATATAAAGAAACGCTATTTTGCAGGACAAAAGTAAACTCAAAGGTACAGGTAGGACCACTTTCCTACCTGTACCCTTCTATATAATCTAAATCTAATAATTAAGGGAGGATTGAATTTAAAATGAACACATATAAAAATGGCGTCTTCTATGAAATTTGGAAGAACAAATACATTTATCTTTACATATCCCCTTTTTACATCTTATTTTTAATATTTGGTCTTTTCCCTATTGTGTTTTCATTTGTCCTTTCATTTAATGAATGGGATGGAATAGGGAATATGCGATATATAGGACTTGACAATTATAAAATGCTTCTTCAAGACGGTGATTTTTGGAGGTCAATATTAAACACCTTCATTATATGGTTTGAATCTACAATTCCTATGTTGTTTTGTGCCTTAATTATAGCTTTTTTACTCAATTCGAAAGACTTAGAAGGAAGAGAATTGTATAAAACATTATATTTTCTACCAAACGTCACTTCAATCGTGGCTGTAGCTTTAATTTTTGGACAGATATTCGGCAACTATGGAATAATAAATTATATTCTTACAAGGATAGGCATTGGCTCTATTCCGTGGAAAAATGAACCTGGATGGGTACAGTTAGCTATCTCCATTATGGTATTTTGGAGATGGACGGGATACAATGCAATCATTTATTTAGCAGGACTGCAAAGAATACCAACAGATTTGTATGAAGCAGCAATTGTAGATGGTGCTACAAAATCTCAAATTTTTTTTAAAATTGTGATACCGCTTTTGAATCCAATTATAATCTTTACAGTAATCACATCAACTATAGGCGGACTTCAGTTGTTTACTGAACCCCAAGTTTTTGTAGGAAATGAAGGTGGACCAGCAGGTGGAGGAATGACAATTGTGTTATACCTTTATAGAGAAGCCTTTGTTAGAAATAGATTTGGTTACGCCTCTGCAATAGCATGGGCTTTGGCAATTATTATAGTAGCCTTTTCAGCATTCAATTGGGCAGTTACTAAAAGATTGCAATAGCCAGACTGTAATTCAAATGAAAGGAGCGATAAAAAATCCATGAACAGGTATTTATTTAATGAGATGATAAAAAAGGTAATTTTACATCTTATATTAATAATAGGCGCTGTTATCTCTTTATTCCCCTTTTACTGGATGATTGTAATGTCTACAAGAGTGAGCTCAGACGTTTATAGATTTCCCCCTATTTTAATACCCGGAAATCAGTTTATTTCTAACTTTAATAGAGTGTTAGAAAATATAGACTTTTGGGGGTCCTTTTTAAATAGTGTTTTTGTATCAATAGTAACTACCATTGGTGTTTTATTCTTCTGCTCATTGGCTGGCTTCTTTTTCGCAAAATTTCAGTTCCCAGGTAAGAATTGGCTGTTTCTGGTATTAATTGCCACAATGATGATTCCTGGTCAGTTAGGAATTATACCTCGATTTATTATGATGCAAAAATTTGGCTGGATTAACTCTTTTAAAGCATTAATAATACCAAGCATAGCTAATGCATTTGGAATATTCTGGATAAGACAATATGCCGAGGGTGCTATACCAGATGAATTAATTGCGGCTGCCAAGATAGACGGGTGCAAAGAGTTTGGTATATATTGGAATGTCGGTTTACCCTTACTAAGGCCAGCATTAGGTTTTTTAGGAATTTTTACTTTTATGAATACTTGGAACGACTATATGTGGCCTTTAATTGTTCTAAGTGACCCTGGGAAATATGTAATTCAAGTAGCTCTATCGCAATTAAATGGAATTTATTACACTGACATGGCGATGATAATGGCTGCCACATTTGTGGCTGTTATACCGTTAATAGTAATTTTTATTGCTTTTGCAAAACAGTTTATGAGTGATATAGCTGCTGGAGCAATAAAGGATTAAATCTTCCAAAAACATTCAGTAAATGACTAAAAAAGTAACTTAAAGGCTAATCTTTAAAATGTAAAAGAATAAACAAAACTCAAGGGGCTGGTCTTCACTTTTCGAAACAGCCCCTGCTTCTAAAAATGCCTGTTATTACACAACCATCCCAATCTTCTGCTTCAAAATCTTTATATCCACGTCATGCTCACCATAAAGTTGTTTTGTGGCTTTGCTCACTTCTATCAAATCTTCTATCTTCTTTTTAGCATTATCTTTAAAAGCTGTCATCTCTTCTTTGAAATTTAACATCTGGGTTCTAAATTCTACTAAAAATGCAAGGCCATTGTAAAGTGTGTTTATGCTGTTGGCATTCTCTTCAACCGCCTTGCGCAGAGCATAAACCTCTTTGTCAAGCAGCTCTACCTGCTTTTCTAACTTTTCAACCCTCTCTTCAAGCCTACTTACCTTTTCTTCCAGCCTACTTACCCTCTCTTCAAGCCTGTCAACCCTTGCTTCAAGTCTCTCCAGCCTCTCTTCAACCCTGTCAAGCCTCAGCTTGACCTCACCTACTTCAGTCTTTATCTCTCCTATGCCTTCAAGTATCTTTTCTAACATCTCTCTTTCTGACATCTTAAAAACCCCCATTAAATTATCCTGCATTATTCTATCAAATTGGTTTAAACATAACGACAGAATAATTTCAATATTATTCCACAATTATAACAACCTTTTCAAGCCCTAAATCTCTTAATAATCTCTGCTGCCATCTCATACTTTTCAAAAGGTGGCATTATATAGATCCCTGAAACCATCCCTTTTATTCTATCTACAATCTCGCAAGCAATCTCTATTCCCTCTTTTACAGGGTCTTTTGAATTCCTCATCCTCTCACGGATTTTATCTGGTATTGTTATCCCTGGCACTTCGTTGTGCAAAAACTCAGCATGTCTTGAGGACCTTAAAGGCAAAATCCCACCTAAAATTGGTGGCAGTTTAAAATCCACTTTTTCAAAAAATTTCTCTAAAGCCTCAACCTCATAAATTGGCTGAGTCTCTATAAAGTGTGCCCCATTTTCTATTTTTCGTTTGAGTCTCTCGATTTCCTTGTCCAAATCATCTGCGTTAAGGTTTAATGCAACGCCAATTGTAAAGTTCGTTGCCTTGCCAATTGGATTTCCCATGTAGTCTGTCCCGCTGTTAAGCTTGTTCAAAATGAGTACAAGTCCTTCAGAGTTAACATCAAAAACAGGTTTTGCCTGGGGATGATCGCCAATTGATGGTGGGTCACCTGTCAGTGCTAAAACATTTTTAACACCAAGCGCTGCTGCACCTAAGAGTTCTGATTGAAGAGAAATAAGATTTCTATCTCTGCATGTAAAGTGAAGGATTGATTCCACTCCAAGCTCTTCTTTTAATATATGCGCAAGTGCAATCGGTGAGATTCTCACCCTTGCCATTGGTGAATCTGCAATATTTACCGTGTCTGCTCCTGCTTCTTTTAAAAGTTTTACACCTTCTTTTGTTTTTTCAAGCTCTATTCCCTTTGGTGGACTTATCTCAACTGTGAAGACAAACTTTTTACCAAGTTTTTGCGAAAGCTCAGAAGGTGTGTCTTTCAAAATGCTCTTTTGCTCTTCTTTCTTTTCAATAACCTCAATTTCTGCACTTTTGCTAATTGTCTTTATTCTCTCCTTTATAGCCTTTATATGCTCAGGTGTTGTACCACAGCACCCACCTATTATTTTTGCACCATATTTTACATACTCATCCACAAATGAGGCAAAGTAATTTGCAGATGTTGAGTACACAAGCCTTCCTTGCAAAAGCTGAGGATAGCCTGCATTTGGCTGAACAGAAAATGGTCCTTTTAAATGCTGGGAATATATCTCCAAAGCTTCTAATGTCTGGTGTGGACCGTTGCCACAGTTAAGACCTACAACATCTGCATCAATTCCTTTTAAAAATTCTATAACCTTGTAGATATCCTCACCGTAGATTGTTGTTAGCTCTTTTGTAAAAGAAAACTGAACAATATATGGAATTTTGCCGTCAAGCTCTTTTAAAGCTTCAATTGCAATCAAAACCTCATGTGTAGATGCAGCTGTCTCAAATAAAATAGCATCTACCCCTTCATCTAAAAGAAAATAAAGCTGCCTTTTATAAACCTCTTTTGCTCTCTTGTCGTCTATCTCAAATCCACTGCCAACCGGCTTTCCAAGAGGACCAACGCTTCCAATAACATATGCTGTTTGCCCTGCTACCTCTTTTGCAAGCTTTACAGCGCTTCTGTTTACTTTCTCAACTTGCCCTTCAAAACCGTAGAGTTTTAGTTTGCACTCATTTGCACCAAATGTATTTGTCTCTATACACTGGCTTCCTGCTAAAATGTAGTCGTTGTGAATATTTTTTACAAGATCTGGGTTTGAGATGCTTGCCCACTCAAGAGGAAAATCCTTGTTATAGCCTCTGTTCAAAAGTTCTGTGCCCATTGCACCGTCAAAAAGTACAATAGACTGTTCCCTTAAAAACTCTCTAAAACTCTTCAACTTAGCTCCTCCTCATCTTCTCTTTTAAATCTCCACTTTGATTCCGCTGCTGCCACAAAGGCTTGATACTGCACCATACACACCAAAGTAGTATCTATCAATTACATCAACCTGATCTTTCGCTGTAATATTGAATATATAAGGCTTTTTAGAAAAGTCCTGTGATTCAAGCAAAAAGTTCTTTAAAACTTCTAGCTCTATATTTTCATCAATATCAACAAGTACACTATCTTCTTCAATGCCAACAAGTTCAAAGATACTTTCTTGTGAAAAGTGGTTTGTTAGTTTAAATTCATAAACGCTAAATTTAGATGATACATCTAAAATTGAATATATTGAAGTTATAAACCTCTTTTCTGCCCTGCTTTCAAACAAGGTATTTTTGCCTTTTACAAGCTTTGCAATTGCCTTTATATACTCAGGATTTGTACCGCAACAACCACCATAAAGTCTTACCCCGCTTTGGATAAATTCCTCTGTTGAAGATTCAAAATCAGCTATACAATTCTCATATACAACTTTGCCATCAATCATTTTAGGTAGTCCTGCGTTTGGCTTTGTGGACAGTGGCACAAACGAAAAGCTGCTCATAGACTTTATAACATCTAAAAGCTGTTTTGCCCCGCCTGAGCAGTTTGCACCAACAAGGTCTGCACCAATAAAACTAAAAAAGTAAGCTGCAACCTCAGGCGGTGTGCCCATAAGGAGTCTTTTGTTCTCTTCAAATGTCAAAGAAACCAAGCAAGCGACATCTTTCTTTGCATTTTCTTTTGCCCTTTTGTATGCCAAAAACGCAGCTTTTGCCTCTTTTATGTCAGACATTGTCTCAATAGAAATAAAGTCAGCTCCTGCTTCAATTCCTACCAAAAGTTGTCCATAAAATACAGCCTCTGCCTCATCAAAGTCCAAATCGTCAGATGGCCTCATCAGCCTTCCTGTTGGCCCAACAGAAAGCCCAACGTATCCACCATAGTCTTTTGCAACATCTTTTGCAAGCAAAACGGCAGCTTTGTTTATATCCCTTACCTTATTTTCAAGCCCGTACTTTTTTAGCTTCTCCCTGTTTGCACCAAATGTGTTTGTTTCAACGCAGTCAGATCCTGCTTCAAAGTACGACCTGTGTATTTTTGATATAACATCCGGCTTTGTCAAAGACCACAGGTCTGGACATTCATCTTCTTTTAGCCCGTTTTGAATAAGCTGAGTGCCCATTGCACCGTCAAAAACTAAAACCTTTTTGTAAACCTCATTTTTAAACAAAATGACACCCATCCTCTCTTTTTTCAAGATTTTAAAAAAAGCTGCTTAAAAAAGCACTTTTAAGCAGCTTCTAAAAATCAATATCTTCTCTTTTTACTGTGTAATCTCCTTTGCAACCTCTTCGCTAAAGTCAGAGTTTATAAGCTTAACAACGGCATCTAACGCCTCTTTTTCATCTTCGCCTTCTGTAATAATTGTTATATCATCTCCATAGTTTACCATGAGCGACATCAGACCCATAATACTCTTTGCATTAGCCCTTTTTTCTTCCTTTTCTATCCAAATGATGGACTTGAACTTGCTTGCAACCTGAACCAAAAGTGCTGCACCTCTTGATGAGATGCCCTGAGAATTTTCAACTTTCATCTGAAGGCTTTGCATATAATATTCCTCCTTTTCTGAGTTCCTCGGCAATTTTGTCTATCTTTCTCAGTCTGTGATTGACACCAGACTTGCCAAGGGGGTTCTTGAGCATACTGCCAAGCTCTTTTAGTGAGGCATCTTTGTATTTTATCCTAAGCCTTGCAATCTCGCGCAAGTTTTCAGGAAGGCTGTTAATACCAATGGTCTTTTCAATAAATTCAATATTCTCAATATGCCTCATTGAGGCATTTATAGTCTTCTCTAAATTAGCGGTTTCACAGTTGACAAGACGATTGACATTGTTCCTCAGCTCTTTGACAATCCTGATATTTTCAAGCTCTAAAAGAGCTGCATGTGCACCAATTATATTTAAAAAATCTACTATCTGTTCACCTTCTTTTAAGTATACTACATAATGGGACTTTCTTTCAACAATTTTTGCCTCAAACTCAAAACATCTCAAAACCTTTTGTAAAAATTCAGCATCTTCTTTTGTCTTCATGTCAAACTCTAAATGATACATCTTCTCAGGATTGGTAATTGAACCGCATGACAAAAAGGTTGCCTGCAAAAATGCTTTTTTACAGCATTTCTTCTTAACAAGCTCTTCTTTGAGAGAAAAACTTAAAATGTGCTCTTTCGAAGTCTTCTTTACAAAGTGCAGCTCTTTTAAAACCTGCAAGTTGTCAGTACTTGGTGGTAAAATTATGGTGTAAACATAGTTTTTATTAAGCTTACTGTTCTTCTTTATTGTAACCTCGCAGTGCTTGGAAAATCCATTTTTCATAAGAAGAAAAAATGCTCTTGCTGTCTGGGCATTTTCAAATGAGGCTTTAAAAGAAAATATGCCTTCTGACTGATATATTACCCCCGCAAACTTTAAAAAGGCAGCAATTGCAGCTTTCCTGCAGCAAGAGTTTTGAGATAACTTCTTTGAAACCTCTGCCTTTGCACATGATGAAAACGACATCTTTTCTTCTCCCCCAAAAAAAGAGACTTGAGTAAAATCTGAGTTTAACTTCTAAAAGGCTTGCTTAGGTTCTTCAACCTAAAATACCCCAATTTATACTCATGAATCACGTTTTTCCCATAGATAAGGTTGCTAATAACTCTTGCCAATTTTACTGAGTTATGGCGAATAAGACCATTTGAGATATTCAAAAGCCTTTCTTCAATTAATACATACCCGCTCTCTTTTGTCTTTTTGTCAGCGTAGACTGGCTTTGCACCGTCTTCTTCATAGCGCTGAAGCACATCAAGAGGTATTGGTTGGTTGTTTACAATCACAATGTCAAAAATCTTGCCTTTGCAGTGGTTCTCTATTGCACGAATGTGGTCATAAAGGGTATAATCGTCTGTCTCGCCAGGCTGTGTCATGATATTTGCAATATAAATCTTTTTTGCATGGCTCTTTTTTATGCTCTCGACCACCTCATCAAAGAGTAGATTTGGCATAATGCTTGTATAAAGACTTCCCGGTCCGATTATTATAACATCTGCTTTTTCAATCTCTTCTAAAACCTCTCCGTTTGGCTTTGCATCAGAAGGTGTGATAAAAACTCTTTTGATTGCACTTTTTGTCTGTTTTACAGCCTCTGGTATCTTTGATTCACCAACGATAACCTGCCCATTTTCAAGCTCAGCACAAAGATTTATATTGTCAAGCGTAACTGGCAAGACCTTTCCTCTTACTGCCAAGACCTCACTCATAAGCTTTACTGCCTTTTCAAAGCTTCCTGCAATGCCTGTCATTGCAGCTAAAAAGAGGTTGCCAAAACTCTGACCTTTCAGGCTTCCTTCTTTGAACCTGTAGTTTAAAAGCTCTTGCATTATCTCCTCTGTGTTTGCCAAGGCTAAAATACAGTTCCTGATATCACCGGGCGGTAGCATACCTAAATCTTCTCTGAGCTTTCCAGAACCACCACCATCATCTGCAACGGTGACAATAGCTGTGATATTGGCAGTAAGGTTTTTGATTCCTCTTAGCATTGTTGAAAGACCTGTCCCGCCACCAATTGCAACAATTCTTGGACCTTTTTCTAAAAAACCTTTTGAGTAGATAGCATCAAAGATTGTCTTTTGACTTATGCGATAAGGAAGACTTTTGTTCAAAAGCCTTATGAAACCTTTTATCAATCCCATCAGTGAAAGGAAAAATAGTAAAATTCCAATTATAAATAAAGCAATCCTGAGGGATAGGTGAAGCTCTAAGGTAAAATTAAAAATTTCAACGTATCTATTTAATGACGCCGAAATCAATAAAATACATAAAACCATAAGCAAAATCCATCTTTTTATATATATCCCTGGTTTTAGAAAATCTAATATCATGATGGTCACCCTTTTATATCTTTCTCTATATCTCTATGAAAAATCGACGCTTTATATCCATTGTTTTTGATAAGCTCAAAAAGCTCTTCAGCAATTGTAACAGAGCGGTGCTTCCCTCCTGTGCAGCCAATTGCAATTACAAGCTGTCCTTTCCCTTCCTCAGCATAATTTGGTATTAAGAATAAAATTAAATCAAAAAGCTTTTTTAAGAATTCTTTTGTCACATCCCACTTTAGCACATATTCTTTGACCTCTTTTTCCTTTCCTGTCTTGTGCTTTAGCTCCTCTACATAAAAAGGGTTGGGAATGAACCTCACATCAAACACCAAGTCAGCATCCAAAGGAAGACCATATTTGAAGCCAAAAGACATAACTGTTATTAACATTGTTTCTTGAGATTTTTGGGCAGCAAAAATCTCAAAAAGCTTTTCTTTTAGATCCCTCGGCGAAAGAGTAGAGGTATCGATGATAAAATCTGCATATCTTTTTATATCCTCAAGCTTTTCTCTTTCTTTTTGTATTGCCTCTAAGATGCTTCCGTCACTCTCAAAACTAAGAGGATGTTTTCGTCTTGTTTCTTTATACCTTTGGACCAATATATTGTCATGCGCGTCTAAAAAAAGAAGTTTAAAGTTGTATGTTCCTTTTTTGAGATCATTTAAAACATCCTTAAAATCGTCAAAAAGCTCTCCCCCGCGGATGTCAACAACTGCTGCAATCCTTGTAATCTTGTCATTGCTTGCGCTTGCAAGCTCAGCAATCTTGGGCAAAAACTGTGGTGGAAGGTTGTCTATACAAAAAAATCCCATGTCTTCAAATGCCCTGATTGCCAAGCTCTTGCCAGCACCAGACATACCTGTTATTATTACTGCTTCCAACAAAATCACCCTTTTTGTTTTCTATTTTATGGGTATCTCAAATAGTGGTGTTTCAAACTCGCCTATAAACTCTATCTCAGGTTCTAAAAGTACCCCAAACTTTTCATACACAGTCTTTTGTGTATGGTAAATAAGTTTTCTCACATCCTCTGCTAAAGCATCACCCAAGTTTACTATAAAACCTGCATGTTTTTCAGAAATACAAGCATTGCCAACTCTATATCCTTTCAAGCCTGCTTCTTCTATAAGCTTTCCTGCAAAATTCCCTGTTGGACGTTTGAAAATGGAACCTGCGCTTGGATACTGCAGCGGCTGTTTTTCTCTTCTTCTCTGGTTGTACTCATTTGCTTTTTCTATGGGTAGGAGATCGCCTTCCCCCGCATATTGCAGGCGAAAAGTTGCTTTAAGCAAAATCAGCTTTTCTTCCTTTAGTCTGCTGTGCCTATATGAAAATCTCATATCTGATTTTCCAAGTTTAATGATATTTAGATTTTCATCCAAAACCTCTGCACACTCAAAAATATCTTTTATCTCACCATCGTACGCACCGGCATTCATGTACACAGCACCGCCAACTGTGCCAGGAATGCCTACTGCAAACTCCAAGCCTTTCAAGCCTTTTTCACATGCCTTTCTTGCAACCTGAGAAATCATACACCCACATTCTGCTTCAATTAAATTTTCCTCTATCTTAAAAAAGTCCATCTTAGTTGTGGTAACTATGGCACCATCAAAACCTTTGTCTGACACAAGTACATTTGAGCAATTTCCAACAATGTGCCACTCAATTCCATTTTCTTTGACAAGCTCTATAATTTTAATCAGCTCATCTATACTCTTTGGAAAAACAATATATCTTGCCTTACCGCCGATTTTAAATGTTGTGAAGTCTTTTAAGGGCTTGTCTTTTAAAAATTCAATATTGAGTTTTTCAAGGCTTTTTTCAAATCTCACATCAACCACCTGAAAGCCATCTTTTCAACATCTATTATATTATATTTAGACAAAAATTTTAATTCCTTTTTGTAAAGATGCAAATTTTTAATTACCTATTTGGGAAATTGGTGGTATAATAAGAGGAAGACTTTTATCAAGGAGTGTATAAAGATGATTTTTGAAGTGTTGGTAGTATCAATAATAGCTGGATTTATCGGCTCACTTTTGGGAATTGGCGGTGGGCTTATTATAATCCCTTTTTTGTCAATTGTGTTTAAACTTACCATGCATCAGGCAGCAGCGGCCGGGCTTGTGTCTGTTATTGCAACGTCATCTGGCGCTGCCTCTGCGTATGTAAAAGATAAGCTCACTCATCTTCGAATTGGGATGTTTTTGCAGCTTGCAACAGTTATTGGCGGTGTACTGGGAGCAATTTTAAGCGGTTTTTTACCAACAAAGATTTTATCTGTAATATTTGGAATACTTCTTCTTTACAACTCATTATTGATGATAAAAAACAGAACGTCTGATGAAAAGCCAAGAGAATATAGTCAAGCAACAAAATGGACAAAGAGTTTAAAGCTCTATGGAAGCTACTATGACAAAATTTTAAACAGAGAAATAACTTATAGTGCCCAAAACACCTTCTGGGGTTTTTTGATGATGACATTTGCAGGGCTTTTGTCAGGTCTTTTGGGAATTGGAAGTGGAATATTTAAAGTTTTGGCACTTGATACAATAATGAAACTTCCTTTCAAGGTTTCAACTGCAACAAGCAATTTCATGATGGGCGTGACAGCCTTAGCAAGTATTAGCATATACCTTGCAAGAGGGGATATAGTCTATGACATATGTGGTGCTGTTGCAGTAGGGGTTTTAGGTGGTTCCTTGATTGGTTCGAAGGTAATGCCATACATAAAGTCAAAATACCTGAAAGTTGCATTTGCCCTCATTCTCATTTACACATCAATTGAGATGATAAAAAAGGGGTTGTTATAAAATGGAAAGTAAAAAAAGCTTGGATATGGAAAAGGTAATAAGCTTGATTTTGAGAGTTGGAGTTGTACTTAGCATTATTGTCATCTCTTTTGGACTTTTAGCACATATTTTAATTGATGCTAAGGTTGCAACTTTAATAATAAAGGTGGGTCTTTATATACTCTTTTTAACCCCATTTGCAAGACTGGTGGTCTCGCTATTTATGTTCCTTCTTGAAAAGGATTTGATTTACTTTGCAATTACCCTGGGTATAATTGTCATTATCGTTTTGAGCAATATGGTGGTTTCTTTGAGGTTTTAGAAGTCGTGATTTAATTTCAAAATTGTGCTTTGCAAATTTCTATTTTAATGATATTATAATGTTGTATATGAAAGTAAGATGGCAAAAGGGTGAAAGCGGATTCATGATACCATTGTGGGAAAAAGACGTTCCACTTTTCGACCCCCAAAATGGATTTGTACCATACTTAGAACCTTACATACTTGAAAATGGTATGCAAAACTCATGCATAATTGTCTTTCCAGGTGGGGGATATACACACTTGGCATCACATGAAGGCGAACCTGTTGCGAAGTGGTTGAACAGTATTGGAATTTCAGCTTTTGTGCTTCATTACAGGGTATCACCTTACAAACATCCAGCACCGCTTTTTGATGCCAAAAGAGCTGTGAGACTTGTGAGATACAATGCAAAAAATTGGAATATAAACCCAAAAAAAATTGGCGTTTTGGGATTTTCGGCTGGTGGGCACTTGGCATCAACAGTTGGAACTCTCTTTGACCAGGGTGACAAGAAAAGTGATGACCCTGTTGAAAGGGTGTCATGCCGTCCAGATTGCATGATTTTGTGCTACCCTGTTATTAGCATGGCAGAGTTTACACACGAGGGCTCAAAAAATGCACTGTTAGGTAGCTCTCCTGACCCTGTTTTGGTTTGGACATTGTCTTCCCATAACATGGTGACTGAGAGAACACCACCAACTTTTTTGTGGCACACAAGTGACGACAGTTCAGTTAGGGTTGAAAATTCTCTTTTGTTCGCAATGGCCCTAAAAAAACACAATGTGCCTTTTGAGCTTCACATCTTTCCACACGGAAGACATGGCCTTGGCCTTGCTAAAGATACACCTTATGTTGGGGTTTGGACAAAGCTTTGTGAAAAGTGGCTTGAGAGCATTGGATTTATTGAAAAAGCATCTTGAAATTCGGCAGTAATTTAAAATTCATATAGATTAAAGGAGGTTTTTAAGTATGCTTGAAAACACAAGCTATCAGATGAAGAGAAGAAGTGTTGATGAGCTGATTCAGCACCTTAAGACATTTGAGCTTGACCTTAAATTCTCTGTTGGTATCTGGTATTTTTCAGACCATCCAAGCAGATTTCATGCACCACTTGGGGAGAAAAAATCAATTGAAGAGAGACTTGAAATCATTGCAAAACTAAAAGACTATGGAGTTTGCGCTTTAGAGGCTCACTATCCAAACGAAATCAACGAAGACAACTTAGAGCTTTACAAAAAGTTTTCAAAGGACACAGGAATAAAGGTTTTGTCAGTGATTCCAAATCTATTTTATGAAAGCGATTTCGAATTTTCATCGCTTGCCTCACCTATTGAAGAGGTCAGAAAAAAGGCTATTGAGAGACTAAAGACTTCTTTGATGTTAAACAAGGAGCTTGACTGTGAATTCTGTATCATCTGGCCAGGTGGAGATGGATATGAAAACCAGTTTGGAATTGACTTTATAAGAATGAGAGACAGGTTTGCTGAAGGTATTGCTGAGGCAATGGATGCTGTGCCAGGTGTAAAAGTTGCAATTGAGCCAAAGCCATATGAGCCAAGAGGAAGAATAATTTATGGGCTGACTGGTGAAGGTATACTTCTTGCACAAAAGGTTGAAAAACTGCTGCAAAACCCTGAAAACAAAAAGATTTTAGAAAATGACTCTTTAGTGGGTCTTAATCCTGAGGTTGGACATGTTTTGATGGGATTTGAGGATTTGGCATATGCATTTTCGCTTGCACTTGAGTATGGAAAGCTCTATCATACACACTGGAATAGTCAACCGCTTGGAAACTATGACCAAGACTTAAACGTCGGTGTTATCTCACCTGAGCAGGCAGAAGCAGCACTTTATGTTATGAAGATGTATGGTTACAGAGGATATTTTGGAATTGACATAAATCCGGAGAGAATGCCGGTTGAAAGAGCTGTGATTAATTCAATTGACGCAATAAAGGCAATGAACGACAGAATTAATAACCTGCCACACGAGGACATAATCGCATGCACAGAAAAGCCACACAAAAATAGAGGCTTGCTTGAGGCAATCTTGATAAGAGCAAGGGCAAACAACCCTTCAATCCTATCGCCTATGCCAAAGGTGGAAAGGTAAATCTCAATTAAAAACAGAGCTTAAAAATGCAGCTGCAAGAGAAAAATTTCTCTTGCAGCTTTTTTGTGTTTAAAATTATAATTTTTAGCTGTTTTTAGAAAAGCCTGTGCCACTGTCAAATTTCAAAGGCAAATTTAATCAAGAATTCTTTATAAACAATACAGTGAAAAATGGAGTTTTAATTTTCACATGTTTCACAAACCCACCCCAAAAATTCCCTACACATTTTTGACACTGCCGTGTAAAAGATGAGATTTTACATATTCAAAGAATTAGGTTATAATTTGATTAGGCAAGTGTTAAAAATCTTAAAAGAAAGGGATAATCAATGCTTTTCAAAAAAGAAGTGAGAAAAAGAGAACAAAAAAAATTGATGAAAGAAAATAAACTTTTGGAAGCAGCATACAATTTGTTTATTGAAAAAGGAATTGCAAATACAGCAATAGACGAAATTGTCAAAAAGGCCGGAGTGGCAAAAGGTACTTTTTATCTTTACTTTAAGGATAAGGAAGATATTCTTGAAAAGCTAATCTTGAGAAAAAGTGCTGAGATTGTAAAAAAAGCCTTGTTAGAAGTTCAAAAAAGAGACTTTCCGTCTCCTGTTGATAAATTTTTGTTCTTCTTAGAGTATATAATTGACTACTTAAGCAAAAATAGGTTTTTGTTTAGATTTTTGAAAAAAGATTTTTCATGGGTATTTTTTAAAAAGATTACTAACAATGAGGAATTTTCAGAAATCAAATTGGCAAAAGAGATGCTTTTGAAGAACATACAAACAAACTATTCAGAAGATGAGTTTGAAATGGTTGTTTTTATGATTCTTGAGCTTGTAAGTTCAATCACATACTCAAGTATTGTAAAGGAAGAGCCTGCCCCAATCGAAAAGGTAAAACCACTTCTTCTGGCTACAGTCCGAAAAATTCTTGAAGATTAATTTTTGTATTTTTTGCATTAATTTGCAAGTCTTCTCAATTTATTCATCCAACCTTTCTTTTTAAAAAAAAGAGCTCAGTTGGTGCCAGTATCCTTTTTGATACCTTATATCAAAAAAGTGCATTCTTGTATTCTTGAGCTTTTCATTATTATACTATAACTTGCAAAGACACATATCAACATTTTACAACATTCTGTTAAAATTGAGCTATTCACAAATCTCAAAAAAGGATTATAATTTTACTTACCTGAAAATTTTGAAAGGAGTTGAAAAGGTAAAATGGCAAAATCAAAGGTGTATTTTACAGATTTCAAAACCAAAGCCGGGTATAATATGCTTGATAAGCTCGAAAACCTTGTAAAAAAAGCAGGGATTGAAACAATCGATTTTAAAAACAAGTTTGTTGCTATCAAAGTCCATTTTGGTGAACCTGGAAACCTTGCGTATATAAGACCAAACTACGTTGCAAGGATTGTAAAACTCATTAAAAGCCTTGGTGGCAAGCCTTTTGTGACAGATGCAAATACACTTTACACAGGAAGAAGGAGCAACGCTTTAGACCATTTAGAAGCTGCGTATGAAAATGGGTTTAACCCGCTTGTGCTTGGCTGCCATGTAATCATTGCAGATGGTCTGAAAGGGACAGAGTACAGAGAGATTGAGGTAAACCTCAAACATACACAAAAAGCAAAGATTGGTTCTGCCATTGCGGATGCTGATATTATAATCTCAATGAACCACTTTAAAGGTCATGAGATGACAGGGTTTGGTGGTGCTATAAAAAACATTGGTATGGGTTCGGGCTCGCGTGGTGGAAAACTTTTTATGCACTCATCTTCAAAGCCGGTTATAAAGCTTTCAAAATGCGTAGGGTGTGGAATGTGTGTCAAAAGCTGCGCACAGCTTGCTATTACGCTCAATGAGAAAAAGAAGGCAGTTATTGATTATGAAAAGTGTGTTGGATGCGGTCAGTGCGTTGCTGTGTGCCAGTTTGGCGCAGCGACTGTCAAGTGGGATGAGGCAGCGTCAATCGCAAGCGAAAAGATTGCTGAGTATGCTTATGCAGTTTTAAAAGATAAGCCTCATTTTCATATAAACTTTGTCATGAACATTTCGCCTGACTGTGACTGCTGGTCACACAACGATATTCCTGTTGCACCTGACATTGGCATTGCAGCATCGTTCGACCCTGTTGCTTTGGATAAGGCATGTGTTGACCTTGTAAATAGCTCTGCATTCACACCAGCTGGGTCTGTGTTTGAAACGGCAAAGCACATTGAGATTGATGGCAAGATTGACAGGTTCAAAAGTGTACATCCTGACACAGACTGGAGAGTTGCACTAAAACATGCTCAAGAGATTGGACTTGGAAGTTTGGAATATGAGCTTATAAAGGTTTAGCCATTGCCAAAAAGCCTATTTTCTGATATGATGATATTTGACAAATAAAATATCAAAAAAGCTGAATTCCTGTGGTAATATCCACAGGATAGGGGGGACCCACTTTTTTGGGGTGAATCAAGGCATCTTGCCTTGTAGGGCAAATATCCCTTTCTGCCCGAACCCGTCAGCTAACCCCCGAAGCTTTGAAAGGGAGGTTACTGTTTTATGAATGTTAAGTTTAATCAAAAGACTCACATTCTTGAGATTGAGTATCAGTTCAGGGATGTTGAAGAACCAAATCTTTTCAGGAACATCTACCCTTACAATGAAGTACCAAGGCTTGTTTTCAATCACAGGATTGTACCCATGAACGTCCCAGAAAAACTTTATATCACCGACACAACCTTCAGAGATGGTCAACAGTCGCGCTCGCCCTACACAGTTGAACAAATCTGTAAAATTTATGACTACTTGCATGAACTTGACAATGGAAGCGGTGTTATTCTTCACACAGAGTTTTTTGTGTATTCAAAACAGGACAAAGAGGCAGTTTTAAAGTGTTTAGAAAAAGGCTATGATTTTCCAAAGGTGACTGCTTGGATTCGTGCAAAAAAAGAGGACTTTGAAATTGTAAAAAGCCTTGGTATCAAAGAAACAGGAATACTTGTCTCATGTTCTGACTATCACATTTTCAAGAAACTAAGAATGACACGCAGTCAGGCAATGAAACAGTACTTAGAGATTGTGTCGGCAGCCTTAGAGGCAGGAATAATTCCAAGATGCCATTTTGAAGACATAACACGCGCAGACTTTTATGGATTTGTCCTGCCATTTATCAACGAGCTTATGAAACTTTCAAAAGAAGCAAATATACCTGTGAAAATCAGAGCATGTGACACACTTGGTCTTGGCTCTCCAATCCCTGGTGTTGCTCTGCCAAGAAGTGTTCCGCAAATAATCTATGGAATTGTAAACTATGGTGAGGTGCCTTCTGAGTGGCTTGAGTGGCATGGCCACAACGATTTTTACAAAGCAGTTATAAACTCAACAATGGCATGGCTTTATGGTGCTTCAATGGTAAACACATCGCTTTTAGGAATAGGTGAGCGGACAGGCAACACTCCCTTGGAGGCAATGGTGATGGAATACATTCAGATAAGAGGGTCAGCAGATGGCATGAACGTTGCTGTCATCTCTGAAATTGCAGATTATTTCAAAAAAGAGATTGGATATGAGATTCCCCCAATGACACCGTTTGTCGGTGACAACTTTAACGCAACAAGAGCTGGAATTCATGCAGACGGACTTATGAAGGATGAGGAAATATACAACATCTTTGATACAGGAAAAATCTTGGGTAGACCTCCAAAGGTCATAATTGATGCCTACTCAGGCATTGCTGGAATTGTTATTTGGATTAATAGGTACTTTAAAGACAACCGAATTGATTTACAGGTTGATAAAAAAGACCCAAGAGTTCAAAAAGTAAAAGAGTGGGTTGACTTCCAATATCAAAATGGCAGAAATACATCAATCAGTGATGATGAGTTAAAAGAGGTTGTAAAAGAGGTATTTGGAATATAAAATGATAACAAAAAGGGCTGAAGGAAAAAGCTCAAAAAAGCTTTTTATCCTTTCAGCCCTTTTAATTTTGTCTTGTGCTGGGGGTAAGTATTGCTTACTTTTGTCCATACTTTGTCATATACCTTTCGTGCGCTCTTTTTACCTCCTCAGGTGGAATTTCTATAGGCTCTCCCATCATCTTTGCAATAAATACAGTTTTTGCTACATCTTCAACCATCACTGCTGCCTTTACCGCCTCATCCACTGTTTTCCCTATTGTAAATACACCATGGTTCTGAAGCAATATAGCCGGCGACTGACCAATATACTCCACTATTACCTTGCCTATGTCCTCACCACCAATCTGAGCATACGGTCCACAAGGAATTTCACAACCAAACTCATCAGCAATAGCTGTCAGGTATACCTTTATTGGCTGGCCCAAGGCTGCGAACGCTGTGGCATAGTTAGAATGAGTGTGCACAACTGCGTTTATATGTGGCATGTGCTTGTATACATAAAGATGTGTCAATGTATCTGTCGATGGCTTCAAACTTCCTTCAACCACATTTCCATCCATATCAACAACAACCATCTTGTCAGGAGTCAAATCATCATACATAACACCCGATGGCTTTATAACAACAAGGTTTGTTTCAGGGTCACGAGCAGATACATTTCCAGAGGTCCATGTCACAAGCCTGAATTTGGGAAGATACAAGTTGTACTTGCATACAAGCTCTTTCAAACTCTCAAGCATCTTTATAAACTTCCTCCTTTTGTTGAATTTCTAAATATTATCTCACACTCTATCTCCTCTTTTATGCTACTTTGTCTATTTTTTATCATATTTAAAATAGCCTTTCCTGCCATCTCGCCCAGTCTTTCTTTTGGATGGTCAACTGTTGTGAGTTTTATGTCTGTCAAAGTAGAAAGAATAGAGTTGTCATACCCTGTGACAGATATATCATGTGGAATTTTAAGACCCATTTCTTTTAGCTTTACACAAAGTGGAAGGGCAATCTTGTCATTGTAACAGACAACTGCATCGAATCTCTCTTTATATGCAACATCTGCTGCTCTTTGGTGAATAAAATTATACTCTTCACTTGTGAAATATATAGTCTGCATCTTTGCATCAAACTCTTCACATGCTCTTTTAAAACCGTTGTATCTTTTTAAGCCCTGCAAATCATCACCCTTGAAAACGCCAAGGAGTTTTTTAGCACCAGTCTTAATCAGAGCTTTTGTAAGTTTATAGGTTGCTATCTCATCCTTTGTTATTATGTAGTTTTGTGTTATATCTTGCAAAATTGTATTGATAAATATGACAGGAATGTTCTTTTGCATAAGGGCCTTATATAGCTCAGAGTTTTGCGATGGCAGTGCACTCTTTGTCGGTTCAATTATAACACCACAAATAGATGGATTGTTTATGATACTCTCTAAATGATACCTTTCAAATTCGTAGCTGTTGTCTGTTGAAAAGAGAAGTAGACCAAACCCCTCTGCTGCAATTGTCTTTTCAATTCCCCTTATTATAAGTGGGAAGATATAATCTGAAATAAATGTTGTCAAGACAGCAATATAACCAGATAGGTCAGAGCTCGGTTTTGCAACAAATGTGCCCCTTCCCTTTTGAGAAATGAGCACACCTTCAAACACAAGTTCCATTATTGCACGCCTGACTGTGTGGCGTGAAACTTTAAACTTTCTTGAGAGCATGTTTTCTGAGTAAATCTTTTCGCCCTCTTTGAACTTGCCACTCTCTATTCCCTCAAGGATAAACTCTTTTATGAGCTCATACTTTGATTTGTTCATTTTAACATCATCTTGTACATACAAGTTTTATACCTATCATATCACTTTTAAATTCTTTAATCAATACCATTATTTAGTTATCGGCTACTCTTGAACATTTTTTTCAAGAGTAGCCACCACATTTTACATCTTAGAGACCTCTTCCTTTATTTCTTTGAGCCTCTTCATCACATCATTTGCTCCACGGCCAAAGTAGTCATGAAGTATTCTATATTCTTTGTAAAGCTTTTTGTATATCTCATGATTCTGTGGATTTGGCTTGTAAGAATAGTCCTTTAGCTTTGCCATCTTCTTTGCAGCCTCGAAAATGCTGTCATATCCTCCTCTTTCTTTTCCTGCAGCAACAGCACCAAACATTGCAGAGCCTAAAGCAGGTGTTTGAGGTGAAGCTGACACTTTTATCTCAAGCCCTGTCACATCAGCATAAATCTGCATCAAAAGTTCATCCTTTTCAGCAATTCCGCCACATGCATAAAGCTCTCTTACTTCAACGCCATGCTCATTGAAATTGTCAATTATTATCTTTGTACCGTACGCTGTTGCCTCAATCAGTGCCCTGTACATCTCTTCAGGTTTTGTTGTAAGTGTCATGCCAAGCATCATTCCTGTCAGGTCTGCATCAACTAAGATAGACCTGTTGCCATTCCACCAGTCAAGCGCCAAAAGACCACTCTGCCCAGGCTTTAAAGCCTTTGCTTTTTCTTTTAGTAGCTGATAGATATTTAACCCTTTTTGTTTTGCCTCATCATAGTATGTTGGTGGTACACAGTTTTCAACAAACCATTCAAAATGGTCTCCAACACAGCTCTGTCCTGCCTCATACCCGTAAAATCCAGGCAAAATTCCATCTTCAACATAACCACAAATTCCCGGTACCATCTTCTCTTCATTCCACAAAAGCATATGGCACGTAGATGTTCCAATTATCATCAACATTTTGCCAATATCAGTAATTCCAACAGCAGGTACTGATACATGAGCATCTACATTTGCAATTGCAACGGCAGTGCCTGGATTTAAACCCATAAGTTTTGCCATCTCTTCTGTGAGCTCTCCAGCTTTCTGGCCGATTGGATAGATGTCTCGCGACAGCTTCTCATCAACAACATTTTCAAGTCTTGGGTGAAGCGCTTTGAAAAACTCTTTTGACGGATATCCTTCTCTCTTGCTCCAGATAGCTTTGTATCCTGCTGTGCAAGAGTTTCTCTTCTCAACCCCTGTCATCTTAAACACAATCCAGTCAGCAGCCTCTATAAACTTGTCTGCCTCTTCATACACTTCAGGTGCTTCTTCTAAAATCTGCATAATCTTAGGGAATAGCCATTCAGACGAAATCTTTCCGCCATATCTTTGTAAAAACTTCTCGCCTCTTTCTTGTGCTATTTGATTTAACCTGTTTGCATACTTTTGAGCAGCATGGTGCTTCCACAGCTTGACATAGGCATGTGGATTTGATTTGAACTTGTCAAGTATGCAAAGAGGAGTACCATCTTTTTTAATGGGAAGCATTGTGCAGGCTGTAAAGTCAATTCCTATTCCAATTACATCGTCTTTTGAAACTCCTGCTTTTTTTAAGACATCTGGAACAGTTGTTGCTAAGACTTCTATATAATCCTGTGGATGTTGAAGTGCCCAGTCGTGAGGGAGTTTTGTGCCGTCTGGGAGGCTTTCGTCCATAACACCATGAGTGTATTCTTTCACACTTGTTGCAACCTCTTCACCTGTCTCGACATTAACAAGTACTGCCCTTCCTGACTGTGTTCCAAAATCAATTCCTATACTGAATTTAGCCATGTGAATCCCCCTTTTTCACATAGTTGTGCGTACATGTTTCTATAAAAATATAGTATCATATATGCAAACACAACAAAAGAGAAAAGACAAAAAAAGTTGTACACATACAATTTAAAGTATACATACAACTTTGCATATTCACAATCCGAAATATTCAGGATTTAAAACAATCACAACATTTCCTTTTTTTAAAACGACATCAATTCTCTTTGGGATGTATTTATGAATAGATCGTAAAAGTCATCTCTATCTACCACATTAAAAATTAATGGTTAGCTCACTACCTACACTTTTTAAAGGGTTGTTATTGTTATACTCACTTTGCAACTATTAAAGTTTGATAGTGAATGAGGGTTAGTATATGACAAAGAAGGTCAAACAGTGCTCTGAGTTTGTAGATGAATTTAAAAACTGTTGAGCAAATTCCTTATCTTCTTGAAAGCCTCAAAGATTTAGGCAAGTTCATAGAAAAGCCCAGCAAAAGACTGTATAAAATATTGATGGAGATAAAAGTCTTTTTAAATTAAAAATTGTGGATCACATAATCAAAGATTTAAAGGCCAAAAAGGGAAGAGGAAAAACAAAACTAGTAGTCACTTTTTTAAAAAAGTGATATAATTTTATTTAGAAAAATACCAATATTCTGAAGAAAATCAATTCTGGAGGTGAAAAAAATGAAGAGCTTTAAAAAGTTGTTAGCTCTATTTGCAATTATAAGCTTTATTATTTTCATTTCAGCATCTTTTGTACCAGCAGCCCAAACTCAACAATCCTCATCAAATCCTTTAGAAAAAGCTTTTAAAACTGAACTTGCCAAGCTTCTGAATCCTGACCTTCCAATTTCGTGTGACATAACCACCACCTCAAACGGACAAAAATCAATAGGCTTTGGTGTAAATATTCTGGTAAATAATACAAGCAGCTACAAAATCTCTGCAGATAGGAAAAACAAAAGATTCTTTATTCAAACCAAAAAGACAAATTCAACATCAACTGCTTATGTAAATGGTCAAAAAGTCTACATTTTAGATGCAAAAGACAATAAATATATGGAAACCAGCATCCCTGCAAGTTTATGGCTCCCAATGAATATGTTAGACATACCCCTTTCTCAAAATCTAAATAAGTTCAATCAAACAGTTTTGAACTATCTTAGCTCACAGACATCTTCTGTTGTAAAAGGTGCTTATAAGGCAAAAACTTTGGTCTCTGGCAAAAACGTTGACTGCTATGTGCTGACAACAACTTTGCCTGGCAAAGTTATAGAACCTGCAGCAAAAGATCTTTTGTTTTCAAGTACAAAAACAATCCTCTCCCAGCTTTCGTCGATGATAGATTTATATCTCAAAACATTGACAGATGAAGAAAAACAAGCTTTAAAATCTTTAAATGTAGACCCTACTTCAATTAGCGGAGCTCAAATTGCAAAACAGATTGAAAATACAATTTCTTCATCAGTGAATTTATTAAAATTGGATGATTACAAACTAAGCTTTTATTTAGACCAAAAGACAAATAAAATTGTAAAGATTATAATCAAAAATATGCCTACAAATAACAGCGGCGTTTCTTCAAGAATTGAGATCAGCAATATCCTAACAGGAAATGATGTAAAATTTCCTCAAATAAATGAAAGCATGATAAAACAACAAAATGTACAACCTGACTTGGTAAGCATCTTAAAACTTTTGGAGGACTTTGTAACTAAGATTCAGCAATTAAAATAAAGTGAAAATAAAGATTGGAAAAAATGAGACACATGAAGGAGACTGTCACAAAAAAAATGTGGCAGTCTCTTATTTTTTATACTTCGATAAACTCTATTTCCAAACTTCTGTAACATTTTCTTAATTAAATTCACACAAACTACTCTTATAATCAAATAATGTTGCATTTTTTTGGGGAAAGACTTGTTGCGAAAGAAGGTGAAATTTTAAAATGCAAAAAGCAAAAAATTTCATTGCAGGATTAACAATAGTAGCATTTTCCTTAACATTATTATTGCCAATTTATGTTTTTGCCCAACAAGAAGAGATTAAAATACCAGTACTGGTTTATCATTACTTTTACAAAGATAAAGAAGAAGCGGTAAAATGTAACCACAGTACAGTCACTTCTATTGGAAACTTTGAAGCTCAAATGGATTATCTTTATAGAAAGAACTTCAAGACATTGACAATGGAGGAATTATATAGGTTTTTAAAAGGTGAATATACACCACCAAAAAATTCTGTAGTAATTACAATGGATGACGGATACAAAAATAATGTTACCTTAGCATATCCAATTTTAAAAAGATACAGATTTAAAGCCTGTGTCTTTGTAATTGGAAAAACTCTTGTAGACAAGTCAAATAAACCTGATGAATTTGAATACTTGAATGTAGAAGACATGGTGAGATACTCTGATGTGTTTGAATTTGGCTCTCACACATATGATATGCATAAAATTATAAATGGCAGACCTGCACTTTTGCAGTATAGCCTGCTTGACATTCTTTTTGATTTTATAAATGGTCAGATGGTAGTTCAATCACCTTATTTTGCATACCCATTTGGTGGGTATAATGAAGAAGTAATTGAGATTTTAAAATCTTTTAACTATAAGCTGGCTTTTACAACAAAAAAAGGGTATGTAACATCAAACAGTAATCCTTATGAGCTTCCAAGGTTTACTATCTCAGATAAAACTTCTTTTCAGCAGTTTGTAAGAATTGTAGAAGGAAGGTACTTTGAAAATTATTCAGAAAAAAAACAAAAGAATTACTCTAAAGATCAGTCTTCAGTTAGTGTTAATGTGAATAGAAGAAAAAGCATTCCTATACTCCGAAGGAGTTAGGGATTCATACTCATATACTATTTGCTTTTAGATCTCAGATACAAAATTGTCCCACCTATAGCAAGAATGCTACTTATAAGCTTATTAAAGAGAAAAATTGATATATATGAAGGTGCAACTGCACCTAAGAATCCTAATTGTGGGCCCACTATAGAAGCAGTTGTAATACATAATGCAGCATTTATAATCCTTGATTTAGAATCCATTCTATCATAAAGATAGAGTGTAGGAACACAATTTGTCAAAAGTATTAACATCCCTTCTACCCCATCCTGATTTAATGTCTGGTGCTTCATAATTAAACCAGAACACTTTATGAGTATGTTATAAACTATAGAGAAAAATACATAGCTTCCAGCTATCAAAATAGCCATCTTCAACGGAAGTTTTATGCACTCATTTAAGGCAGTTTTGTAAGGTAAAACTGCTCTGCCTGTTAGAATGTGAAATCCTAAAAATATAAGACCAATTAAATTTAAGATGCTCATCGCTTTGCCCAAAATTTTCATCAAACCTATTAAAATGGACCATTCTTTAGCAATTCCAATGGCTAATATAATTACAATTGCTATAACAAAAAATACCATCCTAAAAACTTTTAAAATGTCAAGCCTGTAAAAAATAGATGTCAAAAGAATACCTGCGGGAATACATATAATTCCTATAAGGCTGCCTCTAATAAACTCATCTCTGTATTCTTTCTTTAGTATTCCAAACGCAACAGGATATGTAAAGCCTATACTTGCTCCCAAAGTGGAGCTCAATAAAACACCGCCTATCAATCTTGCTATCTCATCCTTTGAAACTTCAAAGGAAATATGATACCCGCCCATGTCTATAGGTAAAATACATGATATTAAAACTGCCCCGTCGCTTTTGAATAGCCTTGCTAAAAATCTTGAAGGACTTATTAATATAAAGCTCAAAAATGGATACAAATAAAGTATTCCCGTCATTGAAAATATAGCCCTTGCCATAATCACAAAGCCTTCTTCGGCTTTTGAAGCAAGTTTAAATTTATCTCCTATAATCTTGTCTAACAATCCTAAGGTAAAGGAAATAGAAAAAAGGTAAAATAAAATTTTATTTAACTGCATCTTTGAAAATTCCCCTTGTTTTCTTTCATCACTTTTTTACAACATTTTATCACACACCCTGCTTACAAAAAACTATTTACTTTCTATTTCTCATATATCCAGACTCTCATCTCTCCTTTTTTCCTATTTGCCCAGGCAAAATACGGAATAAATTTTATTTTTGCAGGTCGATATGTGTACTTAAAATCGGTTTTATAGAGCTGGTCTTTAAAGTCATCTTCAACTATTTTGTATCCATCTGCACAAACTACATAAATTCCCCTAAGCAAGTTTTCGTCAAATCTTAACTCTAAATTACTATCCTTTGCAAGATAAATCAAATGTAAATTGGCTCCATTGTCTGCCTCTTCAATGCAAAAAACAACTGGTCCTTTTACTATTGCAACTTTGCCAATATTTTCTCTCACAAGAGGATTTGAATATACTCTTTTCAGCTGAGTTGGAAGTATAATCTCTACCTTATCATTTGATTTCCAGTTGCGTGTTATTGAAACATAGCCATCTTCTAAGCTAAAATCAGTTAAAAGTTCTCCATTGATTTTGATTTCAAACTTATCACACCAGCTTGGAATTCTCAAATTGAGGGTAAAATACGCTTCTCCATCAGTAATTATTTTGAAATTGACCTCATCCTTAAATGGATAGCTTGAACCTTGTATGATCTTTACTTTTTGATTATTAATTAAAAATTCAGCCTCACTGCCAATATACAAGTTTACATATATCTCACTGTTATTGTACAAATAAATATACTTACCAATAGAAGCCAATAGTCTTGCCACATTTGGTGGGCAGCAAGCACAGCCAAACCACGGTTGACGTTCTGGTTTTACATGGTGTCTGTCAAACCTTTTTTCGCACTCTTTTGGAAATACCTCAAGAGGGTTAACATAAAAATACTTTTTGCCATCTTGTGACATAGCTCCTATTATAGTGTTATAAAGAGCTCTTTCTACAACATCGTAGTACTTGCGGTGGGGTTTTATTCTATTCATCCGATGGGCAAAAAACACAAGCCCTACAGATGCGCAAGTCTCAGCATACGCAGCAGCATTTGGCAAATCGTATTCAAATGTAAATGCTTCGCCATGCGCAGATGAACCAATTGCACCTGTAATATACATCTTTCTATTTCTTATATCATCAAACAGGATTTCACACACCTCATAGAGTTCTTTATCTTTTGTATAATAAGCAACATCGGCCATGCCAGAATAAAGGTATACTGCTCTGACAGCATGTCCCACAGCTTCTCTTTGCTCTCGAACAGGTTTATGTGCTTGCAAATACTCTCTTCCAAGTCCTTTAAAGCCTTTCCAATGCTCTTTTTTGCCTCTTTTTCCCCACTCTATATCAAAATAGTATGGTTCTTGTCCTCTCTCATCAATAAAAAACTTTGCAAGTTCAAGGTATTTACTATTGTTTGTTACCTCATATAGCTTTACAAGAGCAAGCTCTATCTCGGGATGTCCATCGTAGCCCCTGATCTTACCCTCTTCTTTCCCAAACACACTATAGATATGATCTGCAAGCTTGCAAACAATATCTAAAAGTTTTGTCTTTCCAGTTGCTTTAAAGTGAGCAACACCAGCTTCAATCATATGTCCTGCAGTGTAAAGTTCATGACACTCTTCTAAATTGGTCCACCTTTTACCCTTTTCTTTAATGGTAAAATATGTATTGAGGTATCCATCTTCCCACTGAGCCTTCTCAATTATATCAATGACTTCATCAACCTTTTTCTCCAAATCAAGGTTCGGATACTTTTCAAGAATATATGATGCTGCTTCTAACCACTTTGCAACATCACTGTCTTGAAAAACAAATCCCTCAAATTCCCCATCTTCAAGGCCCGCTGCTATTTTGAAATTTTTTATTGCATGGCTCTTGACAGGAATATCAACTAAGTCGTTTAAAATTTCCCACTGATATGGCACAACTACATCGCGAACGAGATCTACATACCTTCCCCAGAATGGGTCTTTAATAGTGACATCCTTTATTTCTGGTGATTTCAAAGAAGTTGTGAAAGGATTTTCAGTCATATTTTCCCACCACCTATGTATTTAATTTTATTCCTTATCTTTATTTTCTGACATTACTCTTACTTTTTCAAGTTGAAAAAAACAATAATTTTGGTGGAAAAAATCTGATTTAACCTTTCACCTGATTCGTAATTATGATTATGTATAGGTCTTTTACTTCCAATATCATTCTTTTGCAAAAAGTCATCCATTCACTCAATATTTTGTACATAACACTTTTGCTCTTTTTCAAGGAATCCTCCCCTCCTTTGAAATATGATTTATTTTTCAATTTTATCAAATAAGAATATCCTTGTTAAGTTTTTGAAAAATTTATTTTCACACTTCAGTATGTATATTTTCTACAATTTATCATTCTTAATTTTGTGCATATTTTTATTACCTTCTTTTGGCTTAAATTTTAAAAGTCTCAGAAAAATAAAGCTTTTTAAGCTATTTTCTTGACAACCTAATTTTTAGTGCATAATCTCTACAACTTGTATATTTTAACACCTATAAAACATCAAAATAGCATATTGAATTAAAACTTTTAGGGGAATATAATTTTGTAATCATGTGAAAATGTCTTAAATCAACTAATCAGAGGGGGAGTTTTGACTTGTTTGAAAAGCTAAAGAGAATCCTTATTGGAAAGTCTTTGCCAAATGAAGCAGAGAAAACAGAAAAATATGGTGTTTTATGGGGATTGCCAATTTTGTCAAGTGATGCTATATCATCTGTTGCATACGCAGGGCAAGAGATACTTTTTGTTCTGCTTCCCG
>Ga0207430_10063_pt1 | contig 56936 bp, 72 predicted proteins | sample YelNatsi3bottle8_FD_187544 | JGI IMG/M metagenome (GOLD analysis project Ga0207430, IMG submission 187544) | Hot spring thermophilic microbial communities from Obsidian Pool, Yellowstone National Park, USA - site 3 bottle 8 (SPAdes) (version 2) | ecosystem: Environmental > Aquatic > Thermal...
TATATATAATAATTCGACAAATGGGAGGGGAAATCCTACATAAAAGATAAAAAATTCAAGAGTGATAGGAAAAAAGTATGTCTGTAGAATGGCTTAAATTAAGGCTTCTGAATTTTGCACAAGTCTATAAAGGGGAATTATTAGGAGTGATTTTATGAAGATTTTAAAGGATAATAAAGGCATGACTTTAATAGAGGTACTTGTCTCAATAGCTATATTTGCAATAGTGGCAATACCTCTTTTGGGCATTTTTAGTCAATCTGCTATAACTTCTGCTAACTCTAAGATAAAGACAAAAGAAGCTACAATTGCGCAGACAATTGCAGAAAACATAAAGGCGGGAATTGTAAAAGACAAGGCAGACCTTGCCAAAGTAGTAACTGACTTTGAAAAAGAAGGCTTTATAGCCTATGTAGAACAGCAAACCTCTACAGGGGAAGTTTCTCAGTATCAAATAAAAGTAGGAAAAATTGGTTCAAACACTCCTATGTATACCCTTTATATTATGGCGCCTGCAACGGAAATTACTTCTTATGTTCCTGTAGAAATACCTTCTGAGGAAGACCCAAGTGGAGGCGGTAGCAGTAGTAATGATGTAATAAAGCATGTAGTGGACCTGATAACAATAGTGATAATTGCTACATGGACTGCTTTATTTTTAGTTTTTGTGGTAATCACATTGGGTTGGAATGAGGTTACCAAAACAAAAATTTTCACTATAGCAGACACTATTGTTAACATGATAAAACAGGGAGTTACTAGTTTAAAAGCAATAGGGACAAAAGCTTCAGAAATTACTGGCGTTAAGGTTCCATGGTGGTTAAAATGGTGGTGAGAAAAGAAGAAGGATTTACCCTCATCGAACTTATCGTAACATTGGCAATACTCGGAGTGGTAATAGGAGTTTACTCTTCTTTATATTATTCGGGCTTTAAATCCTTCATAAGCACTGAAAACAGTGTAGATGTAGAGCAAAATGTCAGGTTTGCTATGAATTATATCATATCTTTATTAGAAAAAGGCCCTTCTGAAGTCATTATTATTGATAATGGCCATGGCTTATTGATGAAAGATGTGAATAATCGTGATGAGATTACAATAAAGCTAGACAACAAAAAACATGCTTTGTATATTAATGACAATGTAGGTCACGAATTAGCTGTAAAGATTTACGGATTTAATATAATTCAAAAAAATGGCAACATGATAAATATTGAAATAATTGGACAAAGTGATGATAACGGCTCAAACAGATTTTCTCTTTCTACAGACGTTTTTTTAAGAAAGAGTGGTATAAATGTTCAATGAGAGAGGTTCTGCTTTAATTTTTACTTTAATGGTAATTTTGATTCTCACAGTTTTAGCTGTAGCAATTTTAGAAGTAACTGTTACCAATTACAAAATTTCTCATGCTTATGCAAACTCTATCTCAGCTACTTATGCAGCAGAAGCTGGCCTTGAACGAGTAAAAAATGAATTTAACATAGCTTTGTTAGATGCTTATCAAGGAAAAGGTAAAGGAAAAGGGAAAGGTGAATTTTGGATAAATGTAGTTGAAAATAAAAATACAACTAAAATTCAGTATAAACAAGATGCCAAAAATTTATTAAAGGAGTCATTTGGACTTGACATCCCAGTAGGGGAGTGGATTTCACTGGGTGATTCAGGACAAGAGTATAAAATTGACAGTATAGAAATGGTTCCTCCTTCAATTAAAGCTTTTGAAAATGAAGGAACTCAAGTTTTAAACTATAAAGTACGTGCATGGACGGAAGGTAGGATGAACAAAATCGTACGTTACGGTTATGCGGAGATTACATTTAATATTAATGTAAATATTACGAAGATGGGTTCTGATAAGAGTGCGAATTATAAGGTGATTCTTAGTGGTAATGCATCACAGTCTCCACCTATAGTAGATAAGTGGATAATTGATTCAATTCCACAAACACAATAAAAATAAGGAGAGGGTTTTTATGCATCTTAAAAATTACATGGAAGACGCTGTTGACCAAATGATGGATAAGGTTTTGAAAGATTTAGACGTTTGTAAATGCGACAGGTGTAGAATGGACATAAAAGCTTTAGCACTTAACAATTTACCTCCAAAATATGTTGTATCAGAAGAAGGAGAACTATATGTAAAGACAAATGAGTTAGTCAGGCAATTTGAGGTAGACATAATAAAAGCTATAACAATGGCTGCTATTAAAGTGAATAACAATAAGCGCCATTAGGAGGTAAAAAATGCTTGGAATTGAAATAGGGAATTTTAATACAAAATTATTAGTTGGAGAAAAAAAGAATAAATTCTTTGGTAAAAGGTTAATGATAAATACGCCTTCTAATGTGATAACTAATGGTAAAATTATTGATATAAATTCATTGGCAGATGTAATTAATGAGACTTTGAAAAGGAACAATATCAAAGAAAAACAAGTGTGTTTTACTATTTCCAGCTCAAATAATATAATAAGGGATTTAGAATTGCCACTAATGAAAGAAGAGGAAGTCGAAAAGGCCTTATACTATGAGATTGAGCAATACATTCCTGATTATGAAAATTATGTAATAGATTATAGATATTTACCTAATATTGCGGAGAAAGATAAAATGATTAGAGTACTGATTGCCTCTTCTCCTAAGGATATAATAGAAAAATATGTTAAATTAGCAGAGATGTTAAAATTAAAATTAGAAGCCATTGATATTTATAGCAATTCAATTTATAAAGCTTGTAAAAAGGTGAATTTAGCTGAAGGAATAGTGTCAGTTGTAGATATAGGGGCAGTTGTTACCAATGTGACGGTGATTGATAACGGAAATTACATTTTTAGTAGGAGCATAGAGTTTGGTGGAAATAAAATTACACAAATAATTGCGAATGCCTTTAATATAGATTTTCAAGCAGCAGAAGAATATAAAAGGGCAAAAAAATTTATTGGAGAAGAAAACTATAAGGATATAGAAGATACTATACTTTTATCCTTTTCGGAAGTGTTTCAACAGCTAAGCAGAATATTTGATTTTTATTATGCCACATATCATAAAAATATACAAAAAATTATCATGTTAGGTGGTACTTCTAAACTTTTAGGATTGAGAGGATACGTGGAAGATTATTTTAGGATACCTACTTTTGTGATAGAAACAGAAGATTATTTATACTTTTTACCTGTTTATGGATGCCTTTTAAGGGGGGAATAGGTTGAAGGATATAAACCTCATACCAGCTGAACTAAAGGAACAAAAAATGCGAAGAAAAAAACAAATATCCCGTCTTTTTTTTGTGTTTGTTTTAACCACCGTTATTTTTGCCTTAATAGCTTTTCCACTGGTATATATCAATAAATTGTATCAAGACTTAAAATACGCAGATAATGAATTAGGTAAATTTAAAGACATTTCTCAGTTGCAGCAAAATGTAAAAGATTTATCCGCTTATATAGAAAAGAAGAAAAGCTTAATAGAAAAATTGAAAAAGCAAAAAGTGGATGCAGTAGGTATATTGCAAAATTTAGCCTCAAATATACCTGAAAAAGTATCTATTGATTCTTTGAAATATGAGAAAAATATTTTGGAAATAGATGGACAAGCACTTTCAGAATCTGATATAGCAGCTTTTATGCTTAACCTAAGAAGTATAAGTTATGTAGAAGATGTGAAAGTGATATCGGTGGATTTGACAGATAAAGGCCTTCTAAAATATGTTTTACAAGTAAAAATCAAGGTGGTATCATAGATGAAGCTTACAAGAAGAGAAAGAGTATTAATTTACTTTGCTGTCATACTCGGATTTTTTGCACTTTATTATCAATATTATTTAACTCCCAAAATTTTAGAAATACGAAATTTATCTATTGAATTAAAAAATAAAAGACAAATTTTAGAACAAGTAACTGCTTTAAACAATAAAAATTTAAGAGAAGGTTTAGACAAGCAACAAACTCAACTAAAGGAATTAAGCATGATTTTACCAGAAGAAAGGGATATAGAAATTTTTCTTTTTAATTTACAACAAATGGTCAATGATACAGGTGTAAAGACAAAAAGCTTAACTTTTGAAAACCAAGATCAAAGTCAAAAAGAAACTAGTAATGTGAAAAAAGAAGATTTTGTGACAATACCCGTAAATATTACTGTTTCAGGTAATTACGATGAGATTATAGCTTTTCTAAATGAAATACAAAATTCTAAGAGACTTTGTAACATTCAAAGTTTCTCTATTGAAAAAGACCAAAATCAGCACAACCTTCTTTTGACTCTACAGATCTTTATTTATTCAATGAAAGACAGTAGTGGTACTTCAATACCGACAGATTTTTTAAAAGGTAAAAGTGACCCTTTCAAGTCTCTGTATGATGATACCAGAAGTGAACAATCAAATAATGTAGAACAGCCTTCTGCTTCTCAATCTCCTCAAAACATAGATGTGAATAAGGTAATAACTGATACTATAGAAAAAGTTTTAAAAGAGAAAATACCTTCATTGCCTTAGGGAGGAAATATTCATGAAAAACATCGTTTTAACGGGTTTTATGGCTACCGGGAAAACTACTGTTGGCAAAAAAGTAGCTACCACTATGTCCTTCGGTTTTATAGATACGGATAAAATGATTGAAAAAATGGCAAATATGACTGTTTCAGATATTTTTGAAAAATATGGAGAAGACTATTTTAGGAGATTGGAAAAAGCAGCGGTTATAAAAGCAGCTCGATTAAAAAATTTTGTGATTGCTACAGGAGGGGGTGTTGTATTAAATCCTTCAAATATTGTACAATTAAGAAAAAATGGAGTTGTAATTTGCTTTACAGCGAGGCCAGAAATTATATTGAGGAATATAGGAAAGAATAAAGACAGGCCTCTTCTTATGGTGGATAATCCAGAAGAAAAAATAAGACAGCTTCTAAGAGAAAGAGAGCCTTTTTATAGGTTTGCTGACTACACTATTGATGTATCCGATATGACAATAGATGAAGTAGCAGAGGAAGTTATAAAGGCTTACATTAGACTTAAGAAAGGATGAGGGGATTGACGATAAAATTTGGACCTTCTGGGAATTCCGACAGTTTTTACAAAGAAGGGCATAAGTCTTCTCTAGAGATGCCTGAATGGCTTTATAACATGGGGCTTGATGCGTATGAATATTCTTTTTCAAGGGGAATAAAAATTAGCGAAAAGATGGCGAAAGAGGTTAAGGAAAACGCACAAAAATTCAACATAACTATTACTGTTCATGCTCCTTATTACATAAACTTAGCTACTACTGATAAAACCAAAATGGAGAATTCTAAAAGATACTTAATAGATAGTTTAATTGCGGGAAAATGGATGGGGGCAAAAAGGGTAACTTTTCATCCTGGCTCTGCGACTGAAGGGACGAGAAAAGAGGCTTTAGAGAGAGCAAAAAAAGTTTTAAATGAAATTTTAAAAGAGATGGAGGACAAAGGACTTACTGACGTAACCATATGTCCAGAGACAATGGGAAAGAAAAACCAATTGGGTACTTTAGAAGAAGTATTGGAGCTGTGCAATGTCGATAAGAGAATTATTCCTACTATAGACTTTGCCCATTTACATGCAAGAGATAATGGAAGGTTTAAGTCTATAGAAGATTATGCAGAGGTTTTGGATATTATTGAAAGGTATTTGGGAAAAGAAAGGGCGAAAAAGATACACGTCCATTTTAGCAGAATTGAATACACAGAGCAGGGAGAAAAAAGGCATTGGACGTTAAATGACACTCAATACGGGCCAGAATTTGAGCCTTTGGCACAGCTTTTCTATGAAAGAAAGATGGAGCCTATTGTCATATGTGAATCAAGGGGAACTATGGCAGAAGATGCTTTAAAACTAAAAGAGATATATCTTAATGTTGCAAAAAGGATGTCGAAAGTATGAGAATTGTAGTAAAAGTTGGTACAAGCACTTTGACATATGAAAATGGTAAATTGAACTTAGAAATAATGGAGAAGTTAGTAAGGCAAATTGCTAATTTATTGAACAGAGGAGAGGAAGTAGTATTAGTAACCTCTGGGGCAATTGGAGCTGGAATGGGAAAATTAAATTTAAAGGAAAAACCTAAAACCATTCCAGAAAAACAATCCCTAGCGGCTATAGGGCAAGGGCTTTTAATTGAGATTTATGAAAAGTTTTTTAATGAATATGGCAAAATTACTGCGCAAGTTCTTTTGACTAAGGAAGATTTTAGCGATAGAAGAAGGTATTTAAATGTCAGTTATACCTTGTCAAACCTGCTCAAATGGGGCGTTGTGCCAATAATAAATGAGAATGATACAGTAACTGTTGATGAAATTAAAATTGGAGACAATGACACTTTAGCGGCGCTGCTTGCTAGTTTAGTTGAGGCTGACCTTTTGATAATTTTGACTGACATTGATGGACTTTATAATAAAGACCCTCGAATTTATAAAGAGGCAAAAATTATAGAAATCGTAGAAGAGTTTTCAGATGAATTGTTTAAAATTGCGGGTAGTGCTGGGACAAAAAGAGGAACTGGGGGAATGTATACAAAGATTCAGGCAGCAAAGATATGTTGGAATTCAGGAGTTAAGATGATTATAGCGAATGGGAAAATTGACAATGTATTAAATAGGATAGCAAATGGCGAAAAAATTGGCACTACATTTTTGCCTATGAAAAACCCGATAAATAGCAGGAAAATTTGGATTGCTTTTAATGCGAAAGTGAACGGATTTCTTTTTATTGATGAAGGAGCAGCGAAAGCTATTATAAAGCATGGGAAAAGTCTATTACCAAGTGGAGTTGTAAAAACTGAAGGGGATTATGATGTAGGAGACTGTGTTGCAGTGGTTGACCATCAAGAAAAAGAGATTGCCAGAGGACTTATTAATTATTCTTCAGAAGAAGTTGAAAAGATAAAAGGTTGTAAAACTCATGAAATAGAAAAGGTATTAGGTTATAAATATTATGATGAAGTAATCCATAGGAACAATCTTGTAATACTTGAAAGAGGTGAGAAGTATGGAAATTGAAGTAAAGGCGAAACAGGCAAAAGCTGCGGCAAGAAGAATGGCTGTGTTGGATGAAAATACAAAGAATTTAGCTTTGAATCACATGGCAGATGCTTTAATAAAAGATATTGGAAAAATACTTGAGGCTAATAAAAAGGATGTTGTGGAGGCTGAAAAAAGGAATATAAAAGCTTCTCTCATAGATAGACTAAAACTTGATGAAAAAAGAGTCGAAGCTATGGCAAAAGGATTAAGAGAGATTTCTGCTCTTCCTGACCCTGTAGGAAGTATAGAAAAGATGTGGAAGAGGCCAAATGGACTTCAAATTGGCAAAATGAGAGTGCCAATTGGAGTAATAGGTATAATTTATGAATCTCGCCCGAATGTGACAGCTGATGCGGCAGGCCTATGTTTAAAGTCGGGGAATGCGGTGATTTTAAGGGGAGGAAGTGATGCGATCAATTCCAATATAGCAATTTCTTCTATTCTTGCTGAAGCTGCCTATGAGGCTGGTATTCCTGAAGGGGCAATACAGCTTATAGAAAATACCGATAGAGAAGAAGTAAACCGTATGATGAAGTTAAATGGTCTAATTGACCTCATTATTCCTCGAGGGGGAGCAAGTCTTATAAAAAATGTCATTGAAAATTCTACAGTGCCTGTAATAGAGACAGGAGTAGGCAATTGCCATATTTTTGTAGATGAGACTGCCAAGTTTAATATGGCAAAAGACATCATTGTGAATGCAAAAGTACAAAGGCCAGGGGTATGTAATGCAGTAGAGACAGTTTTGGTTCACAAATCTATTGCAAAAGAATTTTTGCCTTTAATGGTAGAAGAATTGACTTCTTTGGGTGTAGAAATAAGAGGGTGTCAAATTACAAAAGAAATATGTCCTCAAGTTAAAGATGCTACAGATAAGGATTGGGAAACGGAATATTTAGACCTTATACTGGCTGTAAAAGTTGTAAATGACATAGAAGAAGCCTTAGACCATATTTCGAAGTATTCAACTGGCCATTCTGAAAGCATTATTACAGAAAATTATGAAAATGCCATGATGTTTTTAAAATCAGTAGATTCGGCTGCTGTATATGTAAATGCTTCTACTCGCTTTACAGATGGAGGAGAATTTGGTTTTGGGGCAGAGATAGGAATAAGTACACAAAAAATGCATGCGAGAGGGCCAATGGGACTTAAAGAACTTACCACCTACAAATATGTAATTTTAGGTAGTGGACAAATAAGGAAATAAGGTGTATTATAGTAAAGTGAGGTGAGATTATGAAAAGAGTTTTGATAATTCATGGCCCTAATGTAAATCTGACAGGTAAAAGAGAAAAAGAGGTATATGGAGATATAAATTACGAAGAAATAAATAATCTGATAAAAAGAGAGGCTGCAAAATTAGATATAGCTGTCAAGATTCAGCAATCTAATAGTGAAGGAGAAATAATTAACCTTATCCATTCTGCAGAAAACAATTTCGATGCTATAATTATAAATCCGGCAGCTTACACTCATTACAGTTTAGCTATTATGGATGCTATTGCAGCTGTGTCAGTTCCAGTAATAGAAGTTCATATTTCAAATATTTTTGGAAGGGAGGATTACAGAAAGACCTCTGTTACTGCATCTAAGTGTAAAGGTGTGATAACGGGGTTTGGACCTTATAGTTATGTCCTTGCCCTCAATGCAGTTAAGTTTTTAGAGGATTCAATTGGGGGGTAAAATCATGAATAAAAGGTTACAAAATTTGAGAGAATTGATGAAAGAAAAAGACATAGAAGCGTTTGTTATTTATAAATTTGTCAATGTTACATATATTACTGGCTTTACTGGAGATGACAGCGTAGCTCTTGTGACCCACAATAAAGCTATTTTTATTACAGATGGAAGATATACTGAGCAAGCACAAAAAGAAGTTAAAGATTTTGAAGTTATCGAGCACAAAACTGGCATAAAAGAAGTTTTAAAAGAATACATTAAAACATTGGAGATAAAGAAACTAGCCTTTGAAGAAAATATTTCTTATGGACAGTATAGGGAATTAAAAGAGCTCTTAGAGATTGAGCTAATACCACAGGCTAATTTGGTAGAGACTTTGAGAATGGTAAAAGATGAGGAAGAAATAGAAAACATAAAAAAAGCACAAAATATTACTGATAGGGCTTTTGAGCATCTGTTAAAATTCATTAAAGTAGGAATGACAGAAAAAGAAGTAGCATTAGAATTAGAGTATTTTATGAAGAAACAAGGGGCAGAAGACCTATCTTTTGATACGATTGTAGCATCAGGTAAAAGGTCTTCTCTTCCTCATGGAAAAGCTTCTGAAAAAGTGATAGAAAAAGGTGATTTTGTCACAATAGATTTTGGATGTAAAGTAGGTGGCTATTGTTCTGATATGACAAGAACAATAGTGATGGGGAAAGCCAGTGAAAAGCAAAAAGAGATATATAACATAGTTTTAGAAGCCCAGCAAAAAGCGATAGATAATATAAGAGCAGGTATCACTTCTAAAGAGGCGGATTTGTTAGCAAGGTCTGTTATTGAAGAAAAAGGTTATGGACAGTATTTTAGTCACTCTTTAGGACATGGAGTAGGACTTGAAGTTCATGAGGCGCCGAGCTTGTCTTTCAAAAAAGAAGAAATTTTAAAAGAAGGGGCAATTGTTACAGTAGAACCAGGTATATATATTCCCGATTTTGGTGGCGTAAGAATCGAAGATATGGTATTATTAAAAGAAGATGGTGTTATAAATTTAACTAAATCACCGAAATATTTAATTGAATTAAACTAAAGCGATGGAGGGATTTTTTTGATAGCAGCGGGTGATTTCAGAAAAGGAGTAACTATTGAGGTTGACGGACAGGTTTTTACAGTTGTGGATTTTATGCATGTTAAACCAGGAAAAGGTGCAGCTTTCGTGAGGACAAAACTTAAAAATGTCATGACAGGAGCTGTAATAGAGAAAACTTTCAGCCCAACAGAAAAGTTTGAAGAAGCAGTTATAGAAAGAAGAGAAATGCAGTATTTGTACAATGATGGAGAACTTTATTATTTTATGGACACAGAAACTTATGAGCAAATTCCTTTAAATTATGATAAAGTTGAGGACGCAATTAAATACATAAAAGAAAATATGATTGTTACAGTAAAGTTCTATAAAGGCGAAGCCTTTTCCGTTGAGCCCCCTACTTTTGTTGAACTGGAAGTTGTAGAAACGGAGCCTGGATTTAGAGGAGATACTGCAACAGGGGGTTCTAAGCCGGCAACTGTAGAAACTGGTGCTGTCATCCAAGTCCCATTGTTTATAAACGTTGGAGACAAAATAAGAATTGACACTCGAACCGGAGAATATTTAGAGAGGGTATAAACGCAGCAATTTGTCAAATACTATTTTGTAAAGGAGGGTATGTGGAATATGGAATACTTAAATGAAAGGGTTTCCTACTTAAGAGGGTTAGCAGACGGCTTAGGGATAGATGACAGCACAAAAGAAGGTAAAATAATTTTGGCAATTTTAGATACTTTAGAGGATTTTGCAGATGCTATAAATGAGCTGGAAGCTTCCCATTCCGAATTAGATGATTATGTGGGAGAAATAGATGAAGACCTTTCTGAAATTGAAAACCACATATATGGCGATGAGGACTATGAGGATGAGGATGACGACTATGACTATGATTATGACGATGATGAGGAATATGAGGATGAAGACGAGGATTATGAAGAGTATGTAGAGGTAGAATGTCCTAATTGCCATATGTTGATGAGTGTGGAAGAAGAGCTTCTAGAAGATGAAGATGCTGAGTTGGTATGTCCTCATTGCAATGAAACCTTAAAAGTAAAAAATTTGAAAATTGTAGATGATGATGAAGATTAATTTAAAAAATGCCCACTAACTAAAAGTTAGTGGGCATTTTTTTATTCATAAATATTTAGCCTTATAAATATAATTTTACAAGGGGAGGGACAGGTATATGAACACAAGAAAAAATTTTGAGGAAGTACTTTATGCTCTTCCTCCGTCAGTAAGAGAGGTAATTATAAAAATTCCTGATGACCTGTTGCAAGAAGTAGAAGAAATACGTCTTAGAGTAAATAGACCTCTCACAGTTTATTTAAAAAATGAAGAAAAGTTTGTGTCAAAAGAAGGGACTATTTCTTTTTCACCTTCTTTGGCCTATATTGTTACTTCTGAAGATTGTGAAAAAGCTCTTCAATTAATATCTAAATCTTCTCTTTATGCTTTTGAAGAAGAAATAAGAAATGGATATATTACTTTAAAAGGTGGTTACAGAGTAGGTATAGTTGGAAAATGTGTGTTAGAAAATGGTTATATAAAGACTTTAAAGAATATTTCTGGATACAATTATCGAATATCAAAAGAGATAATAGGAGTGGCAGAGGGAATATTAAAATATTTAACTACTCCTTCTAAAGACATATATAACATTTTAATAATCTCACCTCCTCAATGTGGCAAAACAACTCTCTTAAGAGACATTACAAGATGGATAAGTAATGGAATAGATTTTTTAGGATTTAAAGGTAAAAAAGTAGGCATAGTAGATGAGAGGTCAGAAATTGCCGGCTGTTACAATGGTATACCTCAAATGGATGTGGGAATTAGGACTGATGTGTTAGATGGATGTCCTAAGGCTTATGGCATGATAATGCTTATAAGGTCTATGTCTCCAGAAGTAGTAGTGACAGATGAGATAGGTAAAAAAGAGGATATAGAAGCGATTCATGAAGTGCTGAATACTGGTGTTAAGATTATAACTACAGTTCATGCAAATGACATTGAAGACCTTATGAAAAAACCTGTTTTAAAAGACGTTATTTCTTTAAGATATTTTGAACGTTATGTAATTTTAAGCAATCGTTTAGGGGCAGGTACAGTAGAAAAAATATTAGATGAGAATTTTAATACTTTGTTTAAAGGGCCCTATAGGAGAGGAAGGACTGAAAAATGAAATTACTTGGAATAGTTTTAGTTATTTTTTCTACCAGTAGTTTAGGGTATTTGTTTGCTTTGAAATATAAAATGAGGCGTTGGATACTTAAAAGCATGATATCTTCATTAAATCTTTTTAAAATAGAAATCACATATTCAAAAGCTCCTTTAGGAGAAATACTCATGGCAATTTCTCGCTCTTCAGATAAAAGTATAAAATTTGTTTTTTCTAAGACAGGAATGATATTATCACAAAATGAGGGTTATACTGCAGGAGAAGCTTGGGAGATAGCTTTAAATGAATGGGACAATGGCTATCTTAAAAAAGAAGATGTAGAAATTTTGAGGTCTTTTGGGTATGGACTTGGCAATTCTGACGTATACAATCAAGAAAAAAATTTTGATTTAGCCATTGAGCTTTTAAAAAGGCAACTTAGTAACGCAGAAGAAGAGAGTAAAAAGAACGAAAAGCTGTACAAAAATATTGGAGTTTTGGCAGGACTGGCGATAATCATATTGTTTTTATAGAGGAGGATTATAATGAACATAGATATAATTTTTAAAATTGCGGCAATTGGCATTCTGGTAACAGTATTAAATCAAGTATTAATCCGTTCAGGGCGAGAAGAACAAGCAATGATGGTGACACTGGCAGGAATAGTAGTGGTTTTGATGATGGTGATATATATGATAAACAATTTGTTTAATGCAGTAAAAACAATATTTCAACTTTATTAGGTGATAGAATGGAAATATTTCAAATTGTTATTTTAGGAATAGTGGTTTTGATTATTTTGACAGTTCTAAGAGAAACAAATCCTGAAATGGCAATAATTTTAAGTTTGGTAGCCGGAGTCATCATCTTTATGATGATTCTTCCAAAACTCAGCGCAATTGTAGAAGTATTGAATACTCTTGCTAGAAAAAGTGGACTTGACAATATTTATTTTATGACAACTTTAAAAATCATTGGTATAGCTTATATAACAGAATTTGGAGTTCAGCTATGTCTCGACGCAAATGAGAAAAATTTGGCTTCTAAAATAGAAATAGCAGGAAAGATAATCATAATTTTTTTATCAATACCTATAATTGTTGCATTGATGGAAACAATTCTTTCAATAATGCCGTGAGGTGTAAAAGATTGAAAAAGGTACTTTTTGTAATTTTAATGATTATGATTTTATTAACAACTGCCAGAGCGGATACGGGACAACAAGATATAGAAAGCCAATTGAAAGGTATTGACACTTATCAGATTGACCGCTTTGTAAAAGAAGCTAATCAAAAAAATGGCAATATACTTCCCTATGTTGATATAAAGACTTATATACAAGATGTGATATCAGGAAAACAACCTTTTAATATAAAGGAACTCTTTGAAAATTTATTAAAATTGTTTTTCAAAGAATTATATTCCTCTGTAAGACTTTTAACACAACTTTTAATTTTGGCTGTAATTGGCGGCATATTAATGAATTTGCACAGTTCCTTTGAAAATGAAAATATAAGTGAGATTGCTTTTTTAGCGGTTTATATAGTTTTTATTGTAATAGCGGTTAAAAGCTTTACAGAAGCTTTAGGAATTGGCAAAGAGGCAATTGACAGTATGATTGATTTTATGCAATCGATGCTGCCTGTACTTATAACTTTACTTGTTTCAGTAGGTGCTTTTACCTCTGCAGCGTTTTTTCACCCTGTTGTCATTGTGACAGTTGAGTTTATAGCCCATCTGATGAGGGATTTTGTGTTGCCTATTATTTTGCTCATGACAGCTGTAAAAATTGTAGGAAATATTTCTGAAAAGTTTAGCTTGAATAAAATGGGGGATTTTTTTAAGACTTTGTCTACAGCTTCTATTTCAATTTTGTTGAGTATTTTTTTAGGAGTAGTAACTATACAAGGTTTATCTTCTTCAATGGCAGATGGTGTCATATCGAGAACGGCGAAGTATACAGTTGGTGCTTTTTTACCAGTAGTAGGAGGGCTTTTATCTGATAGTGTCGATGCAGTTATAGGGGCATCATTATTGATAAAAGGAGCAGTAGGCACTTATGGGCTTATAGCAATTGTGATAATTTCTGCAGTACCTTTAATAAAGCTTTTTTCTCTCATAATCATTTATCGCTTTGCAGCAGCAGTGATTGAACCAATCTCCGATAAAAGGATAGTAAATTGCCTTTCAGATGTGGCAACTTCTTTAACTTATGTTTTTGGGGTATTGGCTTCTGTTACTGTGATGATGTTCTTTACAATAACAGCTATTATAGGAACAGCTAATATTACCACTATGCTGAGGTAGGTGAAACAATGGAGTTTTTAAAAGACTGGATAACACAGATAATTTATATTGCAATCCTTTTGATAGTTTTAGAACTTTTAGTTCCTTCCTCCAGTTTAAAAAAATATGCTAAAGTTGCGATAGGGTTTGTAATCATGATTACTATCTTAAATCCTTTGATAAATTTTTTAAAAGGAGGAGCAAATATAGAAGCCTACGTATTTAAAAATGATTACTTTTTAAAAAACATAAATATTGAGCAAATCTCAAAAGAAGCAGAAAAGCAGAGGGATAATCTAATTGTGGCAGAATATAAAAAAAGGCTGATTGAACAGATTAAGGAAAAGCTTTTAAATCTGTATGAAATTGAGGGAGTGGAAGTAGAGGTTTCTTTTGTAGAAGACTTAAATGACAAAGAATTTGGGAAAATCAAAGAAATAACCTTATCTTTTAGAAATGCGAGAAGGGTTTCTCAAAATTCAGAAAAAATAGCAAAACCGACAGAAGATAAAAAATTTAACTATGAAGAGATTAAAAAAACAATAAGTGCATTCTATAATGTACCATTAAAGAATATATCTATAAATGAGGAATAAATTGAAAGGAGGTACTTGAGTGGATTTTGATAAACTTAAAGATAAGCTTTTAAAAGATAATAAAAAGTTGGTTGAGAATTTGACTGTTATCTTTTTAATAGGTTTAATTTTGTTAATAGGTGCGAGTGCTCTTTCAAAACCTCGCCCTTCAAATAACAACGATAACAAAGAATTGGTATTAGCTCAAAAAGAAAGTAGTAGTGAAGATTATGCTCAAAAATTAGAAAAGGATTTAAAAAATATATTGTCAAAAATTGAAGGGGTGGGAAATGTTGAGGTCCTCATAACACTAAATTCAGATGAAGAGGTAGTAGCGGCAATGGATGTAGTAGAATCCAGTACTACTACAAATGAAAAAGATAGTAGTGGAGGAATACGAGAAACCATTCAAACAGAATCAAACAACAGAGTAGTTACCTCTCAAGATACCTCTGGGCAAAATGCTCCTATTGTATTAAAAAGAATAATGCCAGAAATAAGGGGAGTGATTGTAGTTGCTGATGGAGCAAAAGATCCAAGATTAAGATACGAACTTTCTTCGGCAGTTCAAACTGCTTTAGGGATTCCTGCCTATAAAGTAAAGGTAATATCTTCAAAATAAGAGTGGGGAGGAGTTTTTATGGTCTATATGAGAAAAAAGCTTATAGCGATTATATCCCTTGTCTTGCTAATTGCTATTGCTTTTGTTTTAAACTATGGGTATACCAATAAAAAAGAAGAAGCTGCTAAAAATGAGTACAGTCAGAATTCGCAAGTTATTCAAACAAGTACTTCTTCTGCAAAAGAAACTAGTACAGAAAAAGATAAACTTTTCACTGGAATATTTACTACTTATAGAGAAGAAAGAGAAATAAATAGGAGTAGAAGTATTGATGCTTTAAAAGAAATAGTAGAAAATAAAAATACCAGTGAAGCGACAAGAGACGAAGCTCAAAGGCAAATAATAAAACTTACAGAAATAACAAATCAAGAGATGATAATAGAAAATTTGATAAAAGCTAAGGGGTTTCAAGATGCAGTTGTGATGATAGATAATGGCATAGTAAATGTAATTGTACAGGCAGATAAACTGTCAGAAGAAGAAGTGGCACAAATTGTAGATATTGTCTCCAGGCAGACAGGAGTCTCATTAGATAATATAAAAATTATGACGAGACTGGAATAAGAAAACTTAATTGTTTTTGTAACTACAATTATGATATAATTTATTTGACAAATATTTATTTTCTCTAAAAATTTTTGCTTTTTAAGGGGGTGAAATTTATGGAAGAAAATGTAAATGCAAATGAAAATCAAGAGTTAGGAACTATTAAAATCTCTGAAGAAGTAGTTAGTGTAATTGCAGGCTTGGCGGCAACGGAAGTACCTGGAGTGGCTGGAATGAGCGGGGGAGTCGTAAACGGACTTTCTGAAATGTTAGGAAGAAAGAATCTAGGCAAAGGTGTAAAAGTAGAGGTGGGAGAAAAAGAAGTATCAATAGATTTGTACTTAATTGTAGATTATGGTGTTAGAATTCCTGAAGTAGCTTGGAATGTACAAGAAAATGTTAAAAATGCTGTGGAAAATATGACAGGATTAAAAGTTGTTGAAGTCAATATTCACGTTCAAGGGGTAAATATGGATAGGGAAAATAAAAAACAACAGCAAGTTAAAGAAGAGGAAAATTAAAATATCTACTTAAACTAACCCTCTGCTAGACAGAGGGTTAGTTTAAGTAGAGTTATGGTACAATATATGTAAGAAGTAAAATTCAAGGAGTTGGGACAATGAACAGAACAGAAGCCAGGGAATGGGTTGTAAAAATGCTTTATCAATACGACGTTTCAAGGCTACCTATAAGCAAAATATTTGAGAATTTTTATAAGGAAAACGACCCAGGCGAGCAAAAAGAGTACATAGAAAATACCGTAATAGGGGCTATTGAACATTTAGAGGAAATTGATAAGGAAATAGAAAGATACTCTCAAAATTGGGCTCTTAACCGCATGCCAAAAATAGATTTGGCTATTTTAAGGTGCAGCATTTATGAGATGCAATACGGGAATATTCCTGTAAATATTTCTATAAACGAAGCAGTAGAAATAGCTAAAAAATACAGTACAGAAGATTCTCATGTGTTTATAAACGGTTTGTTGGGAGCGTTTGTAAGGGATAAAGGATTGGAGGAAGGTAAATCAAATGATAATTGATGGTAAGGAGATTTCTAAAAAGATAAGAGAAGAGGTAAAAAGAGAGATAAGGGAGTTTGGTTACAAGCCCAGATTAGCGATTTTGATGGCTGGAAATGATGAGTCTTCAAAAGTTTATGCAAACTCTAAAGTTAAAGCTTGTGAAAATGTGGGGATTGAGGCTGAAATCTATTATTTTTCAGAAAGTGAAGAGTCGAAGTTTTTTGACACCTTAAAGTTTTTAAATGAAGATAAAAATACCCACGGCATAATGATAGAAATGCCTCTTCCTAAAAACTTTAATGCTGAATTGGTATACGATACGCTAAATCCTTATAAAGACGTTGATTGCATATCTAATTATAATATGGGAAGGCTTTTTGCTGGAAAACCTCTTTTTGTTCCTTGTACTCCCAAAGCAATTTTACATATTCTAGAAAGTATTGATACTCAATTTGAGGGAAAACACGCAGTTGTAATAGGCAGAAGCAATATTTTAGGAAAACCTGTAGCTAAGCTTTTATTGGATAAAAATTGTACAGTTACGGTATGCCATTCAAAGACAAAAGATTTGGCTTATTATACTAAACAAGCAGACATTTTGGTGTTGGCAGCCGGAAAAATGAATTTGGTAAAGGGAGATATGATTAAAGAAGGGACAATTCTTATAGATGCAGGTATAAACGTTTACGATGGAAATATATATGGAGACGCGGATTTTGAATCTGTAAAAGACTTGTGTTCTTATGTAACACCAGTTCCAGGAGGAGTTGGGCCTGTGACGACAGCTATGATACTTAAAAACACCCTGGAGGCTTTTAAATATGCAATTAAAAGCACTTAACGTCAGTGAGATAACGGACTATATCAAGAGAATGATGGACAATGATATAATTTTGAGAAATGTCCGAGTAAGAGGAGAAATCTCTAATTTAAAATATCACAGCACTGGAATATATTTTACTTTAAAGGATGAAGTAGCTTCTTTAAAGTGTGTGATGTTTAATGAATATAGTAGACTTTTAAATTTTACTTTGCAGGACGGTATGTCGGTGATTGCTACAGGTAGAATAACAGTTTATGAAAAAAGCGGTACTTATCAGCTTTATGTGCAGTCTATTCAATCGGAGGGTATTGGGGCTTTATACCTTGCTTTTAATAAGCTTAAAGAGAAACTGGAAAAAGAAGGACTTTTTGATTCTGATAAAAAGGAACCTATCCCTAAACATCCTAAAAAAATTGCTGTGGTGACTTCTCCAACAGGGGCTGTAATACGAGATATAATAACAATTTCGAGAAGGAGAAATCCAACAGTAGACATTTTAGTGGTTCCTGTTTTGGTGCAAGGAAGCTCAGCCGCCGATGAAATATGTAATGCTCTTCGAATTTTGAACAAAAGGGAAGACATTGATGTAATTATTTTAGCAAGGGGTGGAGGTTCATTAGAAGAAATTTGGCCTTTCAATGAAGAAAAAGTGGCAAGATGTATTTATGCATCTCGCATACCAGTTGTTTCTGCTGTAGGCCATGAGACAGACTTTACTATTTCTGATTTTGTGGCAGATTTGAGAGCTCCTACCCCTTCTGCAGCTGCTGAAATTGTAGTACCAGACATAAAAGTTTACCAAAGGGAATTGTTTTTATTAAAAACGAAATTATTAACATTGATGACTGCTGAATTAAATCGCAAGAAAAAAGAATTTGAAGGGCTTAAAAGGGCTTTGTATCTTAATAGCCCCACTAAGAAAAGTGAAATTTTAAGGCATAAAGTTGAAAATTTAACAGCCTCTTTATACAATGAAATGCTTTCTATATACCAACATAAAAGAAATGATTTTTTAATTTTAGCAGAAAAGTTGAATTCTTTAAGTCCTTTAAAAGTACTTACAAGAGGTTATACAATTGTTTTAGATAAGCAAGAAAAAGTTATTTCTTCTGTGAAAGATATAAAACCTTATGATGAAATAAAAATTTTATTTAAAGATGGCAAAGCTAAAGCGATTGTACAAGAGGTGAAAGAGAATGAATGAGGAATTGACTTTTGAAGAAGAAATGATGAGATTAGAAGAAATTGTAAATACACTAGAAAAAGGAAATTTAAGGTTGGAAGAGTCTTTTAACTTGTTTAAAGAAGGTGTTGAAATTTCTAAGAGATTAGAAAAAAGGTTAAGTGAGGTTGAAGGAAAGATAACTCTTCTCATCAACGAAAATGAAGAAATTGATTTTAAAGAGGAGGAAAAGGATGTTTAAAGAAAAGTTAAGAGAAAAACAACAGCTTGTTGAGAAAGAACTACACAGAATACTTGATATAGATGAAAAACCAGAGATAATTTATGAAGCAATGAGATATAGTGTGTTTGCGGGAGGGAAAAGGTTAAGACCAGTTTTATGCCTTTCTTCTTGTGAGCTTTTAGGAGGAGATATAAAAAAAGCTCTTCCTGTAGCTTGTGCGATTGAACTTATTCATACTTATTCTCTGATTCACGATGACCTTCCAGCAATGGATAATGATGATTTAAGAAGAGGAAAGCCCACGAATCACAAAGTTTATGGGGAAGCTATAGCAATTTTAGCTGGCGATGGGCTTTTAAATTTAGGGTATGAAGTGTTAGTAAGACATGCTTTAGAACATCCTGAAGATTATGAAAGAATATTGAAAGCTACCAATGAAATTGCGACAGCCTCAGGATGTAAAGGAATTATTGGTGGGCAAGCTGTAGATATACTATCCCAGAATACGGAGCTTACTTATGAAGAATTAAAATTTATGCATGAACACAAGACAGGAGCTTTGATAGAAGCCTCTGTTTGCGCAGGAGCTTACATCGCTGGTGCTACAGAAGAAGAGATTCATGCCTTAAGGGAATATGCACGCTTAATAGGTTTTGCTTTTCAAATAAAAGATGATATATTGGATGTAATAGGAGAAGAGGAAAAATTGGGTAAAAAAGTAGGTAGTGATAAAGAAAAAGGCAAGTTTACTTTTGTCAATATTTTTGGATTAGAAAAATCTCAAGAGATGGTTGTAGAGCTTACACAGAATGCTATAAAGATTTTAGATAGGTTTGGAGAAAAAGCAGAGTTTTTAAAAGAGCTTTCCAATTATTTGATTGAAAGAGTAAACTAAAGCTTAAGGGAGTATTGACAATGCTTTTTGAAAGAAATGAGTTTTTTGACAGTTAAATGACTGTAGCAACCTTCTACAGACTTTGTAGAGGTTTGATATTGTCATTTTTATTATGTTATAATTAATATACCTTGAAAAGAAAGGCAAAGTGGTGCAGTATCCTAGTCAGAGGCGCTAATCCCGAAGACGGGCCTAAAAATCCGTCAAGGGCACATCGATGAAGTTCCTGGTGCTGGCTTTCAACGCCCAGTTGGGGGCTGGTGCTGGGAGTTAAGGAGGGGGGGCGATCCACAATGGCATGTGGGCGTTGACCCTTCCTCCGCGGAGACCTACTTGCGTGGCTTTTACAGGCTACGGGGTAGGATGAACCTGTCTCGCGGCCATAAAGCTGCGGACAGTGTAGCCTGCCTTGAGTGATTCGGGTGGATATCAGTTGTAAGCCATAATTCAAAGAGCTCTTGAATTACTGGCTATTGCTGATGAAACCCGAATTGCAAAAGAGGATAGGGGTTAGTCCCTCTGTTGAGGAAAACTCCTAGGCTGCGCCTTGCCGGGCGGCATATTGGGGATTACGGTGCGGACTAAGTGGTAGTCCAGTCTTACCTTTGGCGACAAGGTAAAAGCGGGCTTAAAGGGGAACCGCTGAACGGCGACGTTCAGTGCACGCTTGGGAAATCCTACTGGACCTAAGCCGCAAAGTTTACCCAATATGCTACCACTTTGCCTTTATACATGTAGGAGGTCTTTTTTTTATTATGAAAAATAAAAACATAAATACGAATTATAAGTGGATTTTACATATAACTATTATAACCTTTTTTCTTGCCACTATATTAAATTTTTTTTCTGATGTTGCATTAAAAGAGAGCAATCTCCTTGTAGCCTTTTGTATTCTTGGTTTTATAGTGTTAATTGGTATAATTTTTGATATAATAGGTACAGCAGTAATTTCAGGCAGAGAAGAACCTTTTCATGCAATGGCGGCTAAAAAAGTATTTGGAGCAAAGGAAGCCATAAAACTTCTTAGAAATGCTAATATTGTGGCTAATTTTTGCAATGATGTAGTAGGAGATATTTCTGGAATTGTTTCTGGTGCTGCTCTGATGGCAATAATTGTAAAATTAGCTTTTGAGGGACCCAAAGGTTCTATTTATACTGCGATTTTAGGAGGTTTATTATCTGCCATTACAATTGGAGGAAAAGCTATTGGTAAAAATATAGGTATAGCTAAAAGCCAGTCTATTGTTTATACAGTTGCTGTAATTTTTGCTTGGATAGAAAAAAACACGGGTATAAAGATTTTGCCCGATTATAAAAATAATAAAAGGAAAAAAAGAAAGTGAGGGTTTTAAATGTTAGAACAAATTAACAGCCCTTATGATTTAAAAAAAATTGACAAAAAGGACTTTCCACTGCTTTGTGAAGAAATACGCCAGTTTTTAATAGAAAAGGTGTCTAAAACAGGTGGGCATTTAGCTTCAAACCTTGGAATTGTTGAACTTACAGTTGCACTTCACTATGTTTTTAATTCACCTGTTGACAAAATAATTTGGGATGTTGGGCATCAATGTTATGTACATAAAATAATTACAGGTAGGAAAGACCAGTTTGATACTTTAAGGAAATTCAATGGCCTTTCTGGTTATACTAAAAGAACGGAAAGTGTGCATGATATATTTGGAGCAGGTCACAGTAGCACCTCTATATCTGCAGCATTGGGTATTGCCAAGGCAAGAGATTTAAAGGGTGAAAAATATTCTGTTGTAGCGGTAATCGGTGATGGAGCTTTGACAGGTGGCATGGCTTTTGAAGCATTAAATAATGCAGGAAGGTCTAAAACAGATTTGATTGTCGTGCTAAATCACAATGAGATGTCTATTTCGGAAAACGTAGGTAGTTTATCTTTGTATTTAAGTAAACTTAGAACTGACCCTACTTACAACAAATTAAAACAAGAGGTTGATAATTTACTCAATATTGTACCTCCAATAGGAAAAAGCCTTCATAAATACATTGAAAGAATTAAGGATTCTGTAAAACAGTTAGTAGTGCCAGGAATGTTTTTTGAAGAGATGGGCTTTACATATTTAGGACCTATTGACGGACATGACGTTGATAGCCTAATAGAGGTTTTAGAAAGAGCAAAGAAAATAAAAGGACCTATTTTAGTACATGTTATCACAAAAAAAGGCAAAGGCTATAAATTTGCAGAAAAATTTCCTGATAAATTTCATTCTGCAGCTCCTTTTGACATACAAACAGGTAAGTTTGTAAATGAGGGGCAGGCGACTTATTCTGATGTATTTGGGAAGACTCTTACTGAAATGGCATTAAAAGATGACAAAATTGTTGCAATAACTGCTGCCATGCCAGAGGGAACAGGGCTTATTCATTTTGCAAAATTGATTCCTGAAAGATTTTTTGATGTAGGAATAGCAGAGCAGCATGCTACTACCTTTGCAGCAGGAATGGCAGTGCAAGGATATAAACCTTATTTTGCAGTGTATTCTACCTTTTTACAAAGAGCTTATGACCAGCTTATACACGATGTATGTATACAAAAATTACCTGTTGTTTTTGCAATTGATAGAGCGGGAATTGTAGGAGAGGATGGAGAAACCCATCAAGGAGTTTTTGACCTATCATATTTGAGGCCTATACCTAATATAGCGATTATGTCTCCTAAAGATGCCAATGAATTAGTTGAAATGGTTAAATTATCAAGAAATCTTGACTTCCCTGTTGCCATAAGGTATCCAAGGGGAAAAGCAGGAGAATTCGATATTACAAGAGAATGCAGTATAGAGTTTGGAAAGGCAGAGTTAATTTCTGAAGGAACAGAAATAGCAATTTTTGCATTAGGAAGAATGGTAGGAAAGGTGTTAGAAGCAAAAGAAATTTTAAAAGCTTCTGATTTGCAACCCTTTATTGTCAATTTGAGATTTGTCAAACCTGTAGATGAAGAGCTGATTTTTGATATCTCAAACAAAGTTAAATTTATTGTTACAGTGGAAGACAATGTCATAGCTGGTGGTGTTGGAAGCGCTATACTCGAGCTTTTAAATTCTAATGGAATATATAAGCCAGTTTTGCGTTTGGGGTTTCCTGATAAATTTATTGAACACGGAGATGTGGAAAACTTGTTTAAAAAATACAATTTAGATGCCGAGTCTATCGCAAATACTATACTACAAAAATATAAGGAAATGAGGTAAATATGGCTTCAAAAAAAGAAAGATTGGATGTTTTGCTTGTTCAAAAAGGTTTTTTCTCCTCAAGAGAAAAAGCAAAAGCTTCTATTATGGCAGGAGAAGTATATGTTGATGGCAAGAGAATTGAAAAAGCTGGAGAGTTTGTCAACATAGAATCTTCAATTGAAGTAAAAACTAATTCTTTACCTTATGTAAGTAGAGGTGGGCTAAAGTTACAAAAAGCTATAGAAACGTTTAATATTAATGTGACTGGCAAGATTGCCTTAGACATTGGAGCTTCCACAGGAGGTTTTACTGACTGCCTTTTAAAACACGGTGCTTTGAAAGTATATGCTGTAGATGTAGGATACGGGCAATTGGATTGGAGTTTAAGAAATGACCCTCGGGTCATAAACATGGAAAAGACTAATATAAGATTTTTAGAGACATTGCCTGAAATAGTGGACATGATCACAATAGACGTTTCTTTTATCTCCCTTGAACTTGTTATACCTTCTGCAGATAAATTTTTAAAACCAGAGGGAGATTTGATAGCTTTAATAAAACCTCAATTTGAAGCAGGGAGAGAAAAAGTAGGTAAAAAAGGCGTCGTGAGAGACCCGGCCGTTCATAGGGAAGTGATTGAAAAAATTGTGACTTTGTTTCAAAAGTTTAACTACGGTATAATAGATATTACCTATTCTCCTATAAAAGGGGCAGAAGGCAATATAGAATATTTAATTTACGGCAAAAAGGGAATTGAAAAGCAACACAATTTTGACATTACGAAAATTGTAAAAGAGGCATTTAAAAATTTGTAGCAGGAAAATTTGTTTTTTTGTAGAATATGATAAATGTGGTGATATTATAATGAAAAAAGTCGGTGTAATTCCAAATATTAATAAAGATAAAGACTTAGAAGTGACAAAATCTGTAGTAAAATGGCTATTGGAGCATGGTTCTGAACCATATCTTAACGAAATAGTTGCGTCTAAAATGGGTTATGATGAATACGGTAGAAAATCTACAGATATATATAGTAAATGCGATTTTATAATTGCTTTAGGTGGAGATGGTACTATTTTAAATGTTGCAAGGCTTTGTGCGCCTTTTGACACGCCTATTTTTGCCGTGAATTTAGGTCATCTTGGATTTCTTACGGAAGTAGATGTAAATGAGGTGTTTGTTTCTTTAGATAAAATATATAAAGGAGAATATACAGTAGAAAAAAGGATGATGCTAGAGGCAAATGTAGTTAAAAATGATATGGAGATTATTAATTTTAGAGCTTTGAATGATATTGTCATTACAAGAGGAGCTTTTTCAAGAATGGCTCGTATAAATACCTATGTCAATAATAACTATGTAGATACTTATTTAGCAGATGGAGTAATAATTGCAACTCCTACTGGTTCAACTGCTTATTCACTTTCAGCAGGAGGTCCTATTGTATATCCTACAGTAGAAGTTATAATAATAACACCTATATGTCCCCATACTTTATATTCAAGGTCTATAATAGTTTCACGAGAGGATGTCCTCAGGTTGGAAATAAGCGAAGAGAATCAAGATTTAATGATAACAACCGACGGACAACAGGGATATAAACTTGATTATAGAGATATAATTTACATTAAAAAAAGCAATGAATATACCAATCTTATAAAAGTAAAAAATACCAATTTTTTTGACTTATTGAGGGACAAACTTACAGAAAGATAAAAAGTAAAAGAGGTGAAGATTACTATGATGAAAATAGCTCGACACGCTAAAATTCTTGAAATAATATCTGAAAAAGAAATTGAAACACAGGAAGAGTTAGCAGCTGAACTTCAAAAACAAGGTATTGATGTGACTCAAGCGACTGTGTCAAGAGATATAAAAGAATTGAGACTGATAAAAGTTTTAACAGAGGATGGAAAAAGATATAAATACGCCCCGATGGGAAAAGTAGATAGCCATATTACAGATAGACTAATGACTTTATTATCTGAGTCTATAGTGAGCGTGGATTATGCTGGAAATATCATAGCTATAAAAACGTTATCAGGCACAGCTCCCGCAGCAGCAGAGGCGATTGATACATTAAATTGGAAAGATATAGTTGGAACTTTAGCAGGTGACAATACCATTTTTGTTTTAGTGAGAAATGAAGAAGCTGTTCAAGAGCTATTGGAGAAATTCAGAAAGTTAGTTAAGTGATTTTTGGGGGTTTTGTTATGCTTTTAGCACTTAGCATCCAAAACGTTGCACTTATTGACAAGGCAGAAATACAATTTGAAGAAGGATTCAATGTATTAACTGGAGAAACAGGAGCAGGGAAATCTATAGTTATAGACTCGGTTTTGCTGCTTTTAGGTAGTCGAGCCAGTAGAGATATAATACGTACTGGTGAAGAAAAAGCTATCGTAGAAGGAATATTTTTTGTGGATTCTAACAAGGATAAAATTGTAGAAATTTTAGAAGAAGTAGGTTTGAGCTTAGAAGAGGATGATACTTTGATAATAAATAGAGAAATTACAAGCAGTGGAAGAAGTTATTGTAGGATAAATGGCAGAATAGTGCCTCTTTCTTTTTTGAGTAAAATAGGTGCTTTCTTGGTAGATATTTTAGGTCAACATGAGCATCAGTTTCTTTTAGACAATACAAAACATCTTTCTATTTTAGATAATTTTGGTGACCAAAAGTTTAAAAGTTTAAAAGAAAAATTTAAAGAGCTGTTAGAAGAATATAGAAAGATACAAAATGAGATTTCAAGTTTTTTTAAAGATGAAAAAGAAAAGAATGAAACAATTGATCTTTTGAAGTATCAAATTGAAGAGATTGAAAAGGCGAATTTGAGCGTAGAAGAGGAAACACAGTTGTTAGAAAAAAGAAATTTGCTTATGAATTTCGAAAAATTATTTACTGCTATGAATTCTAGTTACAAAATTTTGTACGAAGGTAGTGGGAGCTTTTCTGTTTTAGATAATTTACATGTTGTAATAAAAAATTTAGAAACAGCCTTTTCTATAGATGAAAAGCTTAAAGGTTTAAAAGATAAGCTGGAGAATATTCTCTATGAATTAGAGGATTGTGCTTTACAGGTACGGGATTACTTGAATGGCTTAGATTTTAACCAGCAAAGTTTAGAGGAAATAGAAATACGATTAGATCAAATAAATTCCTTGAAAAGAAAATATGGACCTACAATACAGCATATTTTAGAATTTAAAGAAAATAAAAAAAGAGAATTAGAGAATATATTAAATTTTGAAGAAAAGCAAGAAGAATTGAAGCTTAAGCAGCAAAAGTTATGGAAAAAAATTTTAGAAGTTGGTGAAGCATTACATCTCAAAAGGAAGCAAATAGCAGATAACATAGAAAAAAATATAAATCAAATTTTAGTTGAACTTAATATGCCAAATGCTTATTTTAAAGTGAATATAGAAAAAATGGAAGAACCTACTGAAACAGGATTTGATAAAATTGAATTTTTAATTTCTACAAATATAGGAGAGCCTTTAAAACCTTTGTCTAAAATTGCTTCTGGTGGCGAGCTTTCGAGAATTATGCTGGCATTAAAAACTATTCTCGCTTCCGCAGATGGAATTTCCACTTTGATTTTCGACGAAGTTGATACAGGAATAAGCGGGAAAACTGCCCAATTAGTAGCTGAAAAAATGGCGTATCTTTCTAAAAAACATCAATTGATTTGTGTGACTCATTTACCTCAAATCGCTTCTATGGCAGATACACATTATCGAATCTCCAAAATTACAAAAAATGAAAGAACTTATATAAATGTGGAAAAACTTGACTATCAAGGTAAAATAAATGAATTAGCTCGTATTATGGGAGGATCACATGTTACTCAGACTACTTTAGAACATTCAAAAGAATTATTAGATATTGCATCTCAATTTAAAAGCAAAATTTAATATTTTAGTTTAATCTCACTTCCTTTTACTATCGGATAATATATTGACAGTATATAAAGCTTTAAAAAAGGTTAAGTTAATTTTAGATTAAAATAAGCTGCAAAAAAGGAAGTGAGAGAATGACAAAAAATACAGTAAAATTGCTACTTTTTATATCCTTAAGCTTTTTTTTAGTATTTGCAAATTATTTTACTCCTATACAAGATATAGCGAAAACTCCCTCAAGTTTTAAATTTTTTCAAGGTGAAAAAGTTAATTATAACTTTAATATACCAATAAAAGTAAGTTTTCAAGCTGATAAAAAAGGTTTTTTAAAAATTAATGAGACAGAAGATAAAAATGTTTTAAATTTGAAAGAACCTATTACTATAGAAGCGGTAAACACTGGCACAGTAAATTTGGATTTTAAGCTCTTTGGAATATTTCCTATAAAGCATATCAGTGTTGACATCGTTCCGACAATAAAAGTAGTACCGGGCGGCCAAGCGATAGGGGTCAAGTTAAATACAAAGGGAGTATTAGTAGTAGGCTATTCAGATATAATGGGGGAGGACGGTAAAATTTATAGTCCTTATAAGCAAGGGAAAATACAGATAGGAGATATAATATTAGAAGTCAACGGCAGGGAAATAAAACAAGCAGAAGATATTACTAACATTGCAAATGAATTACGTGGGAAAGCTTTAAAATTAAAAATAAATAGAAAAAATCATATTTTTTATACTACCATTTATCCTATAAAGTCAAAAGAGGATAGACAATACAGAATAGGTCTTTGGGTGAGAGACCACACTGCTGGTATAGGTACTTTAACCTTTTATTATCCTACTAGCAAGATGTATGGAGCTTTAGGTCATGCTATAACTGATATAGATACTGGTCACATGTTATCAGTAGAAAATGGAGAGATTATGAATTCTCGAATTACTTCTATTGACCAAGGAAGAAGAAGTAAACCTGGGGAATTAAAAGGGATTTTTTTAGAAGAAGTTGATACAATAGGGAATATATTAAAAAACACTGAATTTGGAATTTACGGGAATATGTATGAAGACTTTAAGAACGATTTGTATGGCGAGATTCCTATAGCATATCAAAGCCAAATAAAAGAAGGGCCAGCTAAAATATTGGCTACCATTGATAATACAGGTATACAGCAATTTGATATTGAAATTATCAAAAAAGCGTATCAAGAAACTCCTAGCCCTAAAAGTATGATAATTAAAATTGTTGACAAGAATTTATTAAAAAAGACTGGAGGCATAATACAGGGTATGAGTGGTAGTCCTATTATACAAGATGGAAAACTGGTAGGAGCAGTTACTCACGTTTTTGTGAATGACCCTACAAAAGGATATGCTGTTTATGCAGAATGGATGATTAATGAAATGAATAATCTACTTAATAATAAACAAGTCTTTACAAATAATTAAAATTTTTTGGGAAAAAGAAGGAAATTCAATTATTATGTAGAATAAATATTATATACTAATATTAGCAATGGGAGGTTAAATAATTGGTTAAGAAGATTAGAGTAGGGATAGCAGATGATAACAAAGAATTTGCTACTATTTTAGCTGAGTATTTATCTACTCAAGAAAATATTGAAGTGGTTGGTGTTGCCAATGACGGCAACCAAGCGATTGAACTCATTAAAAATCAACCGCCAGATTTGTTAATTTTAGATATTATAATGCCATATTTAGATGGCATTGGTGTTTTGGAAAAGATAAATGAAGAACAATTAAAAAAGCCTAAAATTTTAGTCTTATCTGCAGTAGGCCAAGAAAAAATAACTCAACGGGCTATTGCATTAGGGGCAGATTATTATATTTTAAAACCTTTTGATTTAGCTATGTTGTCAAAAAGGATTTCTGAGCTTATGGAGCCTGAATTAGATGTAGTATCAAAGACTGTATTTCCTGTGGTAAAAGCGAAGAAAAATTATGACCTTGAAGCAATGATTACAGAAATTATTCATGAGGTAGGAGTACCAGCTCATATAAAAGGCTATATGTATCTAAGAGATGCTATTTCTCTTGTTATTAGCAATATGGAGTATTTAAATTCTGTAACTAAAATGTTATATCCTAAAATTGCTGAAAAGTACAATACTACTCCTAGCAGAGTAGAAAGAGCTATAAGGCATGCAATAGAAGTTGCTTGGAGCAGGGGCAAAACAGAAGTCTTAAATGAACTTTTTGGATATACTATAAATGACGAAAAAGGTAAGCCGACAAACTCAGAATTCATCGCGCTTATTGCTGATAAATTGAGGTTGGGGATGAAAGCGGGGTAAAAGGGGCAGATACCTGCTTTCTCTTTTTTAACCTCCCATTTCAAAAGGGCAACAAACATAAAATAGGGCGATAAATATTGAATTTTCACGGCGACAAATAAGTTATGTCCTCTGTTTGTTAAAAAAACAAATAGAGGGCATATTTTATGTGATTGACATGTTGACTTTTTATTTCATGTAAAAATTTTTTATGCTATAATAATAAACAATGGGATGTTACTTTATGGAGGAAGCTTGTATGCAAATAACAGGTACAATTAAAATGGATAAAAGAACTAAAAATTTAGTAAAAAGACTAAATTCTGGAGAAATAGCTATAATTGACCATAGAGATATAGATGAAGTGGCTGCTGAATCCTTAGTTGAAAAAAAAGTTTTGGCAGTCATAAATGCTGATAAGTCTATAAGTGGCAGATATCCTAACATGGGGCCTTCTATTTTATGTGAGGCTGGAATTCCAATTATTGACGATGTTGGGAAGGATATTTTTGATTTGTTGAAAGAAAATGACAAAATCACTATAATAGATAATGAAATATATAAAGATGGTGTGTTTATAAAAAGCGGGAAACTTCTTACAAAGGACGTTATAAACTATAAATTGCAGGAAAGTCGCGAAAACATAGGTGTTGAATTAGATAAGTTTATTGAAAATACATTGGAGTATGCAAAAAAAGAAAAATATTTTATTTTGGGTGGTGTTGAATTACCTAATACTAAAACTCGTTTTAAAAATAGACATGCTCTTGTGGTTGTTAGAGGAAAGGATTACAAAGAAGATTTGTTTACAATAAAACAGTATATTAACGATGTAAAACCGATTTTAATAGGGGTAGATGGAGGGGCAGATGCTCTTTTAGAGTTTGGCCTTGTTCCTGACATAGTCATTGGAGATATGGACAGTGTAAGCGATGAGGCTTTAAAAAAGGCTAAGGAAATTATTGTTCATGCCTATCCCGACGGAAGAGCGCCGGGCTTGGAAAGAGTAACGGCATTAGGCCTTAAAGCGGAAATTTTTAAGGCTCCAGGTACAAGTGAAGATATAGCTATGCTTTTGGCTTTTGAAAAAGGTGCTGACTTAATTGTGGCTGTAGGGACCCATTCCAGCATGATTGATTTTCTGGAAAAAGGGAGAAAAGGAATGTCCAGCACTTTTTTAGTGCGATTAAAAGTAGGAGAAAAATTAATCGATGCCAAAGGAGTAAATAAGCTGTACAGAGAAACTTTTAAAATTTCTTATATATTTAGCATTATACTGGCAGCATTGATTCCTCTTGGAGTAATAGCGTATTTTTCACCACCTATGCAGCAGCTATTGAAGCTATTACAACTTAGAATTCGCCTTTTAATCGGATTTTGAGGAGGATTTTCTATGAATATAAATATTAAATACTATGTTTTGACAATTGCTTCTATTTTTATTGCTTTAGGAATTGGAATTTTTATAGGTTTTATGTTAGATGGCCAAAAAGTTTTTTCAGAGCAACAAACTGCAATTATAAACGAGTTAGAACAAAAGTTTAAGGATTTACAAACAGAAAATAATAATTTAAAAAACACTGTTCAAGAGTTAAATAAACAGATAGGGTATTACAATCAATATCATCAAATTATTTTTCCTGAGTTAGTAGCTGATAGATTAACGGGAGTGAAAGTAGCGATTATTGAAACTACAAATGAGTTTATATATTCTGGCATGAGAAATGCTCTTTTAAAGGCAGGAGCTACTATTGAGTCGATTACTGTTATAAAAGACAGTTTTGATACTGGCGATGAATTGGAAGTGCAAAATTTAATAAACTTCCTTTCTAATAAATATGGAGTTACAGTAGACGAAAAGCATTTGAATGAATTTGTAGTTTCAAAATTAGCTAATGCAATTGTAACAGGTCAGGATGTGGACCTTATTAATTATTTAAAGACAAATGGTTATATAGATTTTACAGGGATTCCAGGTAATACAGATTTTGTAATTATAGCTGGAGGAAGTAATAATAAAGATAATAATGTAGCTTCTATAGATATTCCCATTATAAAACAAGTGAAGCTACTTAATGTTCCTATTGTAGGTGTTGAACAAAGTGATACTAAATATTCCTATATTGATGCGTATAAAAAACAGCATATTTCCACAATAGATAATGTGGAGGATATAATAGGGCAGACGTCGCTTATAATGGTAATGGAGGGTAAAGAAGGAAATTATGGAATTAAGCAAAGTGCAATGAGCTTAATGCCAGCTTCTTTTATGAATACTGACAATTCTACACATAATTCCTCTGCTAATTCTAAAAAGTGAGGGTAGATAGATGAATAAAAAAGTTAGTGTATTGATACCTGCTTACAATGAAGAAGAAAGAATAATTGATACCATAAAGGGATTAAAAGATGTTGAAGAAGTTGATGAAGTCATCGTAATAAATGATGGCTCAACTGATAGTACTGCTGAAAAGGCAAGAAAAGCAGGAGCTAAAATAGTCAATATGAAGAGAAATGTTGGCAAAGGGACAGCTTTAAAAGAAGGCTTGAAATATGCAAAAAATGATGTGATAGTTTTTTTAGATGCAGATGTAGGTCTTTCGTCACGAGAAGTCAAAAAACTTATATTGCCTGTTCTTGAGGGAGAAGCAGATGTTACAATTGCTAAATTTCCAAAGACAAATGTAAAAGCTGGATTTGGCTTTGTTAAAACTTTAGCCAGAAAAGGAGTAAAATACTTTACAGGATATGAAATTGAATCTGTCTTGTCAGGTCAAAGGGCTTTTAAAAAAGAGGTTTTAGAGAGTTTAAAAACTTTTTATAAAGGTTTTGGAATAGAAGTTGGTATGACAATAGATATATTAAAGAAAGGGTATAAAATAAAAGAAGTAGAAGTGAATATGACGCACTCTGTTACAGGGAGAAACTTGAAAGGCTTCCTGCACAGAGGTAAGCAGTTTTGGGATATACTAAAAGTATTAGTGTATAAGTTGTTTTCAAAGAATATTAAAGAATAGCAGGTGAGATAGTGTTTTGGACTAAAATATTAATTCCTTTAATAATGACAGTTATAACAAAAAAGCTTTTTTATAGCATTATTAACAAGCCTTTGTGTTTGAAGGAAAACTATAAAAAAGTTATGATACCTGTTTGTGGTGGTATTGTATTTGTTCCTGCTTTATTTGTGTCAATTGTACTTCTCAATTTATTTGGAGTTAGAATAGAATATCAAGAGGTAATTTTATTGAGCTTATCACTGATTTCTTTTGTCGGTTTTATAGATGATGTATTAGGAGACAGAAGTGTAAGAGGGCTAAAGGGTCATATAACTATGCTTTTAAAAGGAAAGCCTACTACAGGCAGTTTAAAGGCTTTATCAGGAATTTTAATTGCTTTTTATGTGAGTTTTAATGTTGGAAAAAATAATATAGAGGAATTGATAATAAATACCTTGATAATTGCACTTTTTACGAATTTTTTAAACCTTGTAGACTTGCGACCTGGAAGATGCGGAAAAACTTTTTTGGTTATTTCTTTAATTTTTCTAATAATCGGGAAAACCCATCCCCATTTCTTAGTCTTGCTGACTATGATTCTTTTAGTGTATTTTCCAGAAGATTTAAAAGCAAATGTGATGATGGGGGACACTGGATCAAATGTTTTAGGAATGTCTTTGGGAATAAGCAGTATTCTTATTTTTGATTTATATGGCAGGTTGATAATATTGGCGTTGCTAATTTTATTACATATTTTTACAGAAAAATATTCTTTAACTGCTTTAATCGAAAAAAATAAAGTCTTAAATTACCTCGATATGTTAGGAAGAAAAGGAGAAAGATAATGTGATTAGCGTTTATTTAGCTAAAGTAAGTAAAATTGTTGCACAAAGAGAAGGTATAACTGTTGTGGAAGTTGAGTCAGAGGGAGAAAAGGCGTTAGCTTTAAATTATGACGATATAACTGGTAAAATAGAAGTAGGAGATAAAGTTTATGTAAACCGAACTGCTCGCCTTTTAAATCTTGGGACAGGTGGCTATGACTTTATAGTTGTAAATCTCAAATACTCTGAATACGATGCTGTGGGAAATGGGCATATTATGAAATTGAGATATACGCCTTTTCAGATAAATGTGTTGACTATGGAGGAGCAAAACAGTCCTTATCATACTGCTTTTGAAGAGTTTGAAAGTTTAGAAGATTTACCTGTAATAGTTGGAGAACTTCACAGTATGGTAGCGCCTGTAGCCTTAGTGCTAAAAAGTACAAATCCTAACCTTAAAATTACATATGTGATGACAGATGGAGGATGTCTGCCTATTAGTTTCAGCAATACAGTTTTTGAGCTTAAAAAGAGGGGAATAATAGATAAAACAGTTACAATTGGACATGCTTTTGGAGGAGATTATGAATGTGTAAATATTTATACTGCTTTGATAGGTGCAAAGGAAGTGTTAAAAGCAGATGTTGTTATAGTAACGATGGGACCGGGAATAGTAGGCACAGGAACCAAATATGGGTTTTCAGGGGTAGAACAAGCCCATATAATAGATGCTACAAGTAAATTAGGAGGTAAGCCTGTACTTATCCCAAGAATAGGGTTTAATGATAAAAGGCAGAGACATCAAGGGATTAGTCACCATACTATAACTGTTTTAGAGCTGTGTAACAGTTCCTGTGTTTTGACTTTTCCTACAATGGAAAGAGAAAAAGAGAAGATAATAAAAGAACAAATAATTTCGAATCCAGTATTTTCGCGATTTACAATAGAATTTGTGGAGTCTTCCATTACTAAAAGATATATAGAAGAATCTGGGCTTAAATTGACAACAATGGGAAGAAATTATGAAAGTGAGCCAGACTTTTTTAATGCTTGTGGAGCTGCAGCCCTTTATGTGTCTTTTAAATTAGTGCGAAACTGATTTGATTACTTCTCCTAAAGTTTTGTATTTTTTATTTAGTTCCTTTAATAAAAATAATAGGGTGGAAAATTTTCCAGCATAATAAAGAGTGTTTCCCACTATAATCATATTTCTCACCTCATTTCTATAGTATGTATTTATTGCTAAAATTATACATAGAAAGGAAGATGAATTTTGGAACAAAAAGAAGTTACAGTTAACACCAACAAGATTTTTGAAGGGAAAATAATAAATTTAAGAGTAGATGAGGTAAAACTGCCTAATGGAAAAGTTACTACGCGAGAAATAGTTGAGCATCCTGGCGGTGTATCCATAGTAGCAGTTAATGAAGAAGGAAAGATTTTATTAGTCAAACAGTATAGAAAACCTGCAGAGGAGTCTTTATTAGAAATACCGGCAGGAAAATTAGAAAAGGGTGAAGACCCTTTGATTTGTGCTAAAAGAGAGTTATTAGAAGAGACAGGTTATGAAGCAAGTTTTATAAAGCATTTGATTACTTTTTATACTACTCCCGGTTTTTCTAATGAAAAAATGTATTTGTATTTTGCAAAAGATTTAAAAAAATACACTGCTCAACCTGATGAGGACGAATTTTTAGAATTATATGAATATACTCCAGAGGAATTGTGGGAAATGATTTTACAAAATCAAATAAAAGATTCTAAAACGATAATTGGAATTTTATATTATTTAAAAATGAGGAGTAGCTTATGAGATTTTACGGAGATTTGCATGTTCATGTTGCAAGGAGTATAAAAGGAGCTCCTGTAAAAATTGCGGCCTCAAAAAATTTAACTGTTTTAAATATATTAGAAAAAAGTATATTAAAGGGAATTGATATAGTTGGCATTGTAGATGGCGCTTCTCCGCTTATTTTGGAGGAGCTAAAAGAATATATACAAGAAGGAATATTATTCTCCCTTGAAGAAGGAGGGCTTAGGTATAAAAATAAAGTTACTTTGATTTTAGGCAGTGAAATAGAAATTGGCAAAGAGGAAAAGGGTTCTCCTCATTTAACTTGTTATTTTAGAGATATTGAGAGTATTTCTTTGTTTTCTCAAGAAATTTCTAAATACATTAAAAATATAAATCTAAGCTCTCAACGAGTAAATCTTACAAGTGTGCAAGTTGTTGAAATCGCAGAAAAATACAGCGGGGTTGTGATTCCCGCCCATGTTTTTACTCCCTTTAAAAGTTATTATGGCAGTTCTACTGATAGGCTTAAATATGTCTTTAAAGATTTTTATCAATATATTTATGGAGTAGAGTTAGGCCTTAGCGCGGACTCTGATATGGCTGATCAGATTGAGGAGTTACAAAATAAAACTTTTCTTTCCAATTCAGATGCCCATTCTTTAGAAAAAATAGGCAGAGAGTTTAATGTTTTTGATATAAAAGAGGCAAATTTTGAGGAGATTTTGTTGGCTATAAAAAGAGAAAAGGGAAGAGAAATTGTAAAAAATTATGGCTTAAATCCTAAATTAGGGAAATACCACAGAACTTTTTGCTTGGATTGTGGCTATATTGCGAAGGAAGGACCTCCTGTAAAAAAATGCTTAAAATGTGGAAGTTCAAATATAGTTTTAGGTGTAAAGGACAGAATAGAGGAAATTAAAGATTATGATACAAAACATCCTCCTTTTAGACCTTTATATGTCTATCAAATTCCCTTAGAATTTATTCCTAATATTGGAGGTAAGACTATCGAAAAATTGGTGAATTACTTTGGAAGTGAATTGTATGCTTTGCATCATGTACCTTATGAAGAATTAGAGAAAGTGATAGGAACTTCAAAGGCATTAAATATTTTGAGAGGAAGAGAAGGGAAATTGGATGTTTCAGCGGGAGGAGGAGGAATATACGGCAAAGTTACTATAACTTAAAAGGAATATTGTCCCCTTTTGAATCATAAATTTAAATTAGCTTTATAAAAAATAGGGGGCAATATTCTTGAAGTTTTTAAAAGGAAATCTTTATTTGCATATTAAAAATAATTTTTTATTGTATGTGTTGGCTGTAATGTCTTTAATGATAGGAATAGCAGCAGGATCTTTTACTGTTAATAACCTCACTGACATACAGATGGAGCAAATAATAGGATATATTTCGAAATTTTATCAAATTGCAAAATCTGTAGACTTGAATTCTGCCCAAATTTTTAAACAATCCCTTCTAAATAATTTTGTCACTGTTTTTGTTTTATGGATTTTAGGGGCTACAATTATAGGGATTCCTTTTATATTTTTGCTTGTGGGGATAAGAGGTTTTATTTTAGGATTTTCTATTGGAGTTTTGATAAAAGAATTTGAAACAAAAGGGATACTACTCGTATTGATGGGAATTTTGCCTCAAAATATTTTTATCTTATTAGGAATCTTGTTTATATCTGTAACGGCTATTAATTTTTCTTTATATCTTTTGAAAAATCGCAAATTTTATTTAGAAGAATTAGTATCACAATTCGTATCTTATACTTTTATGGTATATGCAGGGTTTTTAGTTATATTAATAGGCTGCTTGATAGAATCTTATCTTTCACCTTATATATTACTTTTACCGATTTTTTCACCATAAAAGAAGGAAAATGACGATTTATGTTGAATATTTATAATTAATGGATTTATTATAAAAATTCAAGAATTGTAGGGGTAAAGAATATGTTAAATAATGTGGTTGGGGAGTTTTTGGATTTTTTAACAAAGAACAAAAAACTGTCAAAAAACACTCTTGAATCTTATAACAGAGACATAAACCAGTTTTTAAATTATCTCGAAGAAATCGGAATAAACTGTTATAATGTCAAAAAATCGACAATATTAAATTATCTTTACTATTTGAAGAAAAAAGGCAAATCACAAGCAACTGTTTCTCGAAATCTTTCTTCTCTTAAAGCCTTTTATCATTATTTATTTATGAAAAAGAAAATAGAAGAAGACCCAACGTACATGATTAATACCCCGAAAGTAGAAAAAAAGCCGCCTACTACTTTAACAGTTGAACAGGTAGATATGTTACTTTCACTAGATTTTGGTGATGATGAAAAAGGACTTAGAGATAAAGCTCTTATTGAATTACTTTATGCTACAGGACTTAAAGTCTCCGAAGTTATTTCTTTAAAATTAGAAGATGTGAATCTCTCTTATGGCTATGTAGTTATTCGCTCTAATAAAGAAAGAGTTATTCCAATAGGCTCTCATGCAATTGAGGCCTTAAAAAATTACATTGAAAAAGGAAGAAAAGCAAAAAATGGAGAAAATACTCTTTTTTTAAATTTGCGAGGGCAAAAACTTACAAGACAAGGATGTTGGAAAATAATAAGAGAATACACTGATAAAATTAATCCTGGCTTTCCTGTTACTCCAAATACGCTAAGACAATCTTTTGCGCAGCATATGCTTCAAAATGGTGCAGATATTCGAGCTGTTCAAGAAATGTTAGGTTATCAAACAGATTTAAATACAAATTTACTTTCTTTAATTTCAAAATCAAAAATAAAAGAAGTTTATAATAAATTTCACCCTCGTGCTTAAAAATATAAAAAGTATAATATTCACCCTCCAGCGCAAAATAAATAGTGATGAGGAGGGTGATTTTATGTTTAAAAGGCTTTTAACATTATTAGTGAGTGTGATACTAGCTATTTCTTTTGTCTTAAATGGCACAGTATATGCTGATACTTTAAATTTAAAGTCAAAATCTGCTATTTTGATAGAGGCTAATACTGGACAAATTCTTTATGAAAAAGATAGCCATAAGCCCTTGCCGCCTGCCAGTGTTACCAAAGTAATGACTCTTTTACTGGCGATTGAAGCAATAGATTCTGGTAAAATTAAAATAACAGATAAAGTTGTCACAAGTAAACATGCCTTTGATATGGGAGGTACACAAATATATTTAGAAGTAGGAGAGGAAATGACAGTAGATGATTTAATGAAGGCTATAGCGATGAATTCGGCAAATGATGCTTCTGTTGCTTTAGCTGAGTATATTGCGGGTACAGAGGAAAATTTTGTTGAAATGATGAATAAAAGGGCTAAGGAATTGGGAGCAAAAAATACTACTTTTAAAAATGCAACTGGACTACCTGAGGAAGGGCACTTGACAAGCGTATATGATATTGCAATGATTTCAAGGGAATTAGTAAAGCACGAGAGCATATTTAAATATCTAACCAATAAATTAGATTCTTTAAGAAATGGGAAATTTAGTCTCATAAATACTAATAAATTATTATGGCGCTATAAAGGAGCAGATGGTATTAAAACAGGATCTACTTCGGAAGCACTTTATTGTATGGCAGCAACAGCTAAAAGGGGAGATACAAGGCTAATAGCGGTGGTATTTGGAGCACCTGATTCTGAGACGAGGTTTAGTGAAGCGGCTAAGTTATTAGATTACGGATTTGCTAATTATGAAAGTGTAAAAGTAGCTTCAAAGGGGCAAAGTTTTGGCAATGTCAAAGTTTTTAAAGGAAAAAAGCAGGCTGTTAGTGTTGTGTGCCGCGATGATGAGTATATACTGATTAAAAAAGGAGAAGGTAAAAATATAAAAACAGAGGTGGAGCTAAAGAATGCTGTATTAGCTCCTCTGGCCAAAGAGGTCCCAATAGGCACTGTAAAAATAACACAGGATGGCAAGATTATAAAGACATTTAACATATATCCTCAGGAAGTAGTAGAAAAAGCGAACTTTTTTGAAAATCTCAATAAAGTTTTTATTGGATGGCTAAGATATCAGTAGTTTACTTAAGCACTAAACAGTTGTTTAGTGCTTTTTATATTTTTTAGAAAAATATCACAAAAAAGGAGGAATTTTAAAATTTACATCGAATATAATAGGGGGAGGTTGATAAAATGAGAGTAAAATTTGCAAAAAAAGAGGATACCTTGATAGTAAAAATTGAAGGTGAGTTAGACCATCATGTGGCGGAGAGCATAAAAAGTGTTATTGATGACGAGTATGAAAAAAAGTCGTGTAAAAATTTAATTTTTGATTTTAAAAATGTAAATTTTATGGATAGTTCAGGAATTGGCGTTATAATAGGAAGATATAAAAAAATCAAAGAGAATAATGGTAAGGTAGCTATAGTAAATGCCAATAAGCAATTACATAAAATTATTGAAGTTTCTGGATTGTTGCGTATAATTAAATGTTATAATGACATTGAAGAAGCCTTAAAGGAAATATAGAAGGGGGATTATCATGGAATACACAAACATGATGGAGTTAAAATTTTTAAGTAAGTCGCAAAATGAGTCTTTTGCAAGGACTGTTGTTGCAGCTTTTGCTGCTCAACTAGATCCGACAATTGAGGAAATTGCAGATATAAAAACTGCTGTTTCAGAAGCAGTTACTAACTGCATAATTCACGGATATGAGAATAAAATCGGCATCATTACTATTAAAGCTTTTATTTCAGGTAACAAAATAACAATTGAAGTCATAGATGAGGGAAAAGGGATTGACGATATTGAGAAAGCTATGCAACCTCTTTTTACTACTCGCTTAGAAGAAGAGCGAGCAGGAATGGGTTTTACTGTCATGCAGACCTTTATGGATGAATTAGAAGTTGAATCAACTCCAGGAAAGGGAACTCTTGTCCGAATGACAAAGTATATAAGGTCTGATAAATGAGGTGACTTTATGAAAGAAGGGAATTTTGAAAAAAGTGATGAGAATTTGGAATTGATAAGAGCGGCACAAAAAAATGATAAAGAAAGCTTGGAAAAATTAATTTTAGAAAATAGTGGCCTTATTTGGAGTATTGTTAAAAAGTTTTCTAATAGAAGGTATGAATTGGAGGATTTGTATCAAATAGGTTGTATAGGTTTTGTAAAGGCAATTCAAAAATTTGATGAATCTTACAATGTAAAATTGTCAACCTATGCAGTACCTATAATAATGGGAGAAATTAAGAGATTTCTAAGAGATGATGGATTAATAAAAGTGAGTCGTTCTTTAAAGGAGCTTTCTACAAAAGCTTTTTATGTTAAAGAGATTTTAAGCAATGAATTAAATAGAGAGCCAACTATTAATGAAATTGCTGAAAGATTAAATGTAAGTCCTGAAGAAATTGCTATGGCTTTTGAATCGGCTGCTACTGCTGAGTCATTATATGACAACGCAACTCATGACGAAGATGACAGGCTTTTAATTGAAATGGTGAGTGAAGAGGAAAAAGAAGTTGATATAGATGATAAATTAGCTTTACAGATGGTTATAAATAAACTTAAACCACGAGAAAAACAAATAATATTTTTGAGATATTTCAAGGATATGACGCAGATGGAGGTGGCAAGTGTTTTAGGAATTTCCCAAGTGCAAGTATCTAGAATTGAGAAAAAAGTTTTACAAAAACTAAGAAAAGAATTGGAAGAAGTGTAGTATTTTAACACAAATACTACACTTTTTTTGAATTAATTTTGCTTATCTTCACATACTAATAATGGCTGGTGAAATGAAAATGAAAAAGATGTTAATTATAATCGTGGCAATATTGCTAATTTTTGCTGTTAGCTATTTTTATATGCATAAAACCAATAAAAAAATACCTGACAGTGCTGATTTGGTATATAAGGGAGGAGGAAATTGTATGGCAGTTGTGAAAGTATTAAATGTTGTAGGGGATTCAACAGTGAGCTGGGAAGATGCAATACACAAAGCTGTAGAAGAGGCAGCTAAGTCTATTGACAATATATCAGGAATTGAAGTTGTCAATCAAACAGCAAATGTAAAAAACGGTAAAATAGTAGAATATAAAGCTAATATACAAATAGCTTATAGAGCAGATAAAGAATTAGGTTGAAAATAAAGGAGCACCGTCTATGGTGCTCTTGTCATAAGGAAGGGTGAAATTAATGGAAAGAGATGTAAAAAAAGAGCAAGAATATAAAAACATAGCACAGAAATATGAGCCTAAACCTGCTTTGCTTAAAAACGTAGTAATGGCTTTTGTAGTAGGAGGATTGATAAGCGACATAGGGCAGTTCTTTTTAAATTTTTACCTATCAAGAGGTTATTCTATGCAAGATGCCAATACTCTTGTATCAATTACTATGGTATTTCTTGGGGCTTTTTTAACTGGAATTGGGGTCTATGACGATATAGGGAAGTTTGCAGGGGCAGGTTCTATAGTGCCAATAACAGGTTTTGCAAATTCTATTGTGTCACCGGCAATGGAGTTTAAAAGGGAAGGTTTTGTTTTTGGGGCGGCAGCAAAGATGTTTACAATTGCAGGACCTGTTATTGTATATGGGGTCAGTACTTCAATTATTATAGGTTTGATATATTATTTTTTAAAGTAAAAGGGGAAGTTAGATATGGCAAAAAAAAAATTAGGCACACAAACTGTTAAGTTTAAAAATCCTCCTTCTATAATAGCTGGAGGCACTATTGTAGGACCTAAAGAAGGAGAAGGACCTTTAAGAGATTATTTTGATATGATTTTAGTAGACGATACTTATGGAGAAAAAAGTTGGGAAAAAGCAGAGTCAAAAATGTTTCAAGATGCTGTAAATTTAGCATTAAAAAAGGCCAATCTCAAGATTTCAGAAATTGATTACCTATTAGGTGGTGATTTGTTAAATCAAATTATAAGTGCAAATTTTGCTGCGCGACAACTGAATGTGCCACATTTCGGATTGTATGGTGCTTGTTCTACTATGACAGAGGGATTGACTTTAGGGGCTATGCTTATTGATGGAGGCTATGCTGACTATATAATAGCGGCAACTTCCAGCCATTTTTCTACTGCAGAAAGACAGTTTAGATATCCTTTAGAACAAGGCATTCAAAGGCCTTTTACTTCACAGTGGACGGTGACAGGTGCAGGAGCTACAATTTTAGCCTCCACAGGAGAAGGCCCTTATATTACCCATGCTACTACTGGCAAAGTTGTAGATTTGGGGATGAAGGATGCCAATAACATGGGAGCGGCAATGGCACCTGCTGCAGCAGATACAATTATCACTCATTTTAAAGATACAGGTTTTACAATAGAAGACTATGACCTTATTATGACGGGAGACATGGGAAGAGTAGGGAGAGACATACTTTTAGAGTTATTATATAAAGAGGGCTATGATATAGAGAGTAAGTATAAAGATTGTGGAATAGAAATTTTTGATGAATCACAAGACGTTCACTCTGGTGGCAGCGGTGCGGCTTGTTCTGCAGTGGTTTTGAATGGATGGCTGTTATCTCAAATACAAAATGGAGTCTATAAAAAAGTTTTATTTATGGCGACGGGAGCTCTTTTATCTCCTACCAGCAGCCAGCAAGGGGAATCTATTCCTGGGATTGCCCATGCTATTACAATATCGACAACATTATAAGGAGGTCAATATGGATTATATAAAAGCGTTTTTAATGGGAGGTTTGATTTGTGCTATTGCACAAATTTTGATTGATAAGACTAAATTGACTCCTGCAAGAATATTAGTAACATATGTGACATTAGGAGCAATACTTGGAGGCCTTGGAGTTTATAAAAAATTGATAGATATAGGTGGTGCAGGAGCTACAATACCCCTTTTGGGCTTTGGAAATTCCCTTGCCCAAGGTGTAATAAAAGCTGTTGAGAAAGATGGATTGATTGGAGTTTTTACAGGAGGATTGACAGCCACTGCCGGAGGAATTTCTGCTGCAGTATTTTTTGGGTACATTTTTTCTTTAATTTTTAATTCAAAGACTAAGAAATAAGTATAGGTTAATGAATTTTAACTTATACTTATTTTTTTATCTTTTCCTATGGTATAATATAAAAAGCAAGGAATTATTTTGTTGGTAAAAGGGTGATTTTTTGCGTATAGAGGTTAATGAAATAGATTTAATTAAACTGCTGAAAGAAATTTCTTTAAAAACAAAAATTAAATCTTATATTGTAGGTGGAGTTGTAAGAGACTTTTTATTAGGGGTTAAAAACCTTGATATTGATGTAGTAGTGGAAGGAGACGGTATTGAGTTTGCTTATATATTGCTTTCTTATTTAAAAGGTGATATTGTAGTGTATGAAGCTTTTAGGACTGCTACCTTAAGTTATGACGGTATTTCTATTGATGTTATATCTGCTCGTAAAGAGTATTATGAACGTCCTGCTGCACTGCCAACAATCGAATTTTCAAATATATACGATGACATGGCAAGAAGAGATTTTACTATAAACACTTTGGCTTATGATGTAATAGAAGAGAAGATTTTGGATTATTTTAATGGATTAGAGGACTTAAAAAAGGGTTTAATTAGAGTCCTTCATCCTAAAAGTTTTATTGATGACCCTACCAGAATATTTAGAGCTATAAGATATGCTACTAGATATTCTTTTGAGATCGAAGAAAAGACGCATAATTTGATGAAGGAATCGATAGAAAATATCAGACTTTTGTCTGCTGATAGAATAAGGAATGAAATCTTTTTAATTTTAAAAGAAAGTAAAGCCAAAGAGATGATTGATAAGCTTATTTATTACGGTATTGATAAAGTTATTTTTGATGGAATTACACTTAATACTCAACATCTCGATACAGTATATGTAAATTTAGAAATTGAATTATACAGATTTTTAGTGCTTTTTTACTATCTAAAAGAAAAAGATATTAATGAAATTGAAAAGAGGTTGCGAATAAATAAAATTTATCTCAAGGCTTTAAAAGACTTGGTTTTTTTGAGAGAGCAACTCAATTGCCAAAATAAAAATATCAGAAAAATAAGAGAAACTATAGAAGAAACAAAAGAAGAAGTTTTAAAAGCTATTGAAGTAATGGAAGGAGAAAAAGCCGAAAAAATTATAAAGGGGAAATTGACTGTAAAGGGAAAAGACATAGAAAATTTAGGACTTCCTCCAAGTCCTTTATATGGGGAATTAATGGACAAGGTGTTTGAAGCAAAAATTAATGGAATTATTGCTACAAGAGATGAAGAAATTGCATTTTTGAAAAAACTGATAGAAAAATTAAAGAAAGGAGAATAAATTTGATAGATTTTATAGATTTTTTATATAGAATACCTGCACTTCTTATTGCGATGAGTTTCCACGAATTTAGCCATGGTTATGTGGCAGATAAATTGGGGGACCCTACTCCAAGGCAAAGTGGTAGGCTTACATTAAATCCGTTAGCTCATATTGACCCCCTTGGTCTTTTAATGCTTTGGCTTTTAAGGTTTGGGTGGGCGAAACCTGTTCCTATTAATCCTTTATATTTTAGAGATAGAAAAAAAGGTGTATTGCTTGTATCCTTAGCAGGCCCTCTTTCCAACGTCTTGTTGGCTATCGTTTCTCGAATATTGATGATAGCATTTAAAGATGTTCCAATATTGTATCCACTTTTATATCTATTGTACATTTACAATTTAATTTTTGCTGTTTTCAATATAATACCGGTGCCGCCTTTGGATGGCTCAAAAGTACTGTGGAGTTTGTTACCCCCAAGAGAAGCTTATATGATTTCTCAATATGAAATGTATGGACAGGTTATTTTGCTCCTTCTTGTTTTCACTGGGGTTATAGGACAAATCATGGGGCCTCTTATGAATGCTTTGGACTCTTTTATAACTCTTATTTTAAAGCCTTTTGGGGTGTGAAGATGTACAACGTAAAATTAGAAGTGTTTGAAGGACCTTTTGATTTGCTTTTTCACCTTATAGAAAAAAATGAAATTGATTTGATGGATATCCCGATTTCAGTTATTTTAGATCAATATATGGAATATATTAAAACTTTGCAGGAAATGGATTTAAATGTGGCATCAGAATTTATTGTAATGGCAGCTACTTTATTAGAAATTAAATCTAAAATGTTGCTTCCCAAACAGCAGTTTGAGGGACAACAATTAGAAATGGAAGAAGTAGACCCAAGAGAAGAATTAGTAACTAAATTGATTGAGTACAAGAAATATAAAATTATTGCCCAGACTTTTAAAGAAATGTGCAAAATTGGTTCTCGTTTTTTTAGAGAAGAGTCTGAAGTAAAATATATAGATAAAAAAATTGCTTTAAACTACTCTAGTGAAGATATATATAAAGCGTATCTTAAAGTTATTTCAAAAAATAACGCCAGAGAAAATGAAATAGAAATAAAAAAAGATGAATATACTGTAGAGAATAAGATTAAAGAGTTATTAGTGAAATTAGTAAAAAAGCCTTTCCTTTGGTTTAGTGAACTTATTAAGAAAAGTCGAGCAAAAGGAGAAATTATTGTTTTTTTTATCGCTGTTTTAGAGTTAGTGAGATTAAATAGAATTATAGCGGAACAAAAGACTACTTATGGGGATATACTTATTAAATCCTTTAGGAGAGGAGAAAAAAATGAGCAATGAAGGAAAAATAGAAGCTATATTGTTCGCAGCAGGGGGACCAGTAAAATTAAAAACCTTATCCGAAGTAGTAGGACTTTCTCAAGAGGAAATAGTAGATGTTGCAAACAAATTAAAAGAATATTACGACCGAGAAAATCGCGGTTTAGATATTATATTTTTTGAAGATAAAGTTCAAATGTGTACAAATGATAATTATGGAGAAATAGTTAGACAAGCTTTGGGATTAGAAATAAAACAAGGACTTTCTCAAGCAGCATTAGAGGTTTTGGCTATAATAGCTTATAATCAACCTATTACAAGGGCAGAAATTGAAAGAATAAGGGGTGTAAAAAGCGATAAAGCTATAAATACTTTGCTGGAGTATAATTTGATCAAAGAAAGCGGAAGGGCTTTATCTCCTGGTAGGCCAATACTGTATACTACTACAGAAGATTTTTTAAAGTATTTTGGAATTAAATCTTTAAAAGAGTTACCGCAAATTGAAATCACACCTTAAGGGAGGATTATATATGAAACGAAATATTGCGTCTCTACTTTTAATAGGGCTTGCTTTTACATTTCTTTCAACCACTTTTGCCTTTGCAAATGAAAAAGAGAATGAAGGTAAAAAAGCAGGTGCTCTTTTATAAAGAGTTAACCTGCTATATTTATATTATTATAAGTACAATTTTACATAGAAGTTTTCTACAATTGTACTTGCTATTTTTTCAAAAAGAGGTTATCATATATCAAGATACTATATTTCCTTTATATGGATAAAAATACAATATAGGCAGTTTTTTAATAACTATCAATTTTTTTACCAAAACTATAATAAAGACCTAAATCTTGCTTAGAAAAGGCTTATAAACAGCGTGATATGAGGTGAAATGATGAAATATTTGTCTGTTTTTTTTATAATCCTTATTTTTTTGATTTTACTGTATTTTTTGCCTCTTAAAATTAAAATAAAAGCGAATAAAGAGGAGAAAAATATTTCCCTGGAAATAGCAGCTAATATATTTTTTGTAAATTTTTTGACCTTTAAATTACAGAAAGAGCCTGAAAAAGAGGAATTGTATTTTAAAATTTTTGGCATCCAGATACTTAAAAATGCAGGAACAAAAAAATTAGAGAGAACTAAAAAAGAGAGAAAATTTTCGACTTTAGATATAGGATATAAAGATTTTTTTAAGATTATAGAATTTTTAAAAGATGTGCTAAAAGATACTATTGTTTATAAATTTTATTTAAATTTAAAAATTGGCTTAGAAGATGCAGCTTGGACTGCTATCTTGAACGGCTCTTTATGGGGAATAATATATACAGCTCTTATGCCGATATATAATAATGCTACTTTTACTAATGCACCGGAGGTTTATATCACACCTTACTATGGTCAGAATAAGTTAGAAGGAAATTTAATTTGCATATTTAAAATAACCTGTGGTAATATTATTATTAATGGAATAAAGTTTTTGGGTAGTTTAAATGGGAGGTGAAAATAAATGAGTGACCACCCAATCGATGCTTTGATGAAAACGACCATGGAAAGCTTAAAAGACATGATAGATGTCAATACAATAGTAGGAGATGCTGTAGAAACTCCTGATGGAACGATAATAATCCCTATCTCTCGTGTGACCTTTGGCTTTGCTGCTGGAGGCGGTGAAATTAACTTGCCAAAGAATGATAAAAAAGGTACAGAACAAGATTCATCTCAAAACATGCCCTTTGCCGGTGGCAGTGGCGCAGGGGTTTCTGTACAACCCGTTGCCTTTATGGTGGTTGGCCAAGGGCAAATCAGACTCTTGCCAGTTACTCAAAGTGCTATGCTGGAGAGAATAATAGATTTGACGCCTAAATTGATAGAAGAAATACAAAACTTGTTCAATAAAGGTAAGTCGACAAAAAAGGTACAAAATCCAACAATAAATAACAATGCTGATATTTAAAAAGTGGGGAATCCCACTTTTTTGTATATAAAGGAGGCATAAAATGAAAAAATTTATACTTTATCTTTTTATTTTGTTGTATTTTATGTCTTCTGTAAAAGTGTATGCTGAGAGCTATCCTTCTATCTCTGCTAAAGCAGCAATTGTAATGGACCAAGAGACAGGGAGAGTGTTATATGAAAAAAATTCTCATGAAAAGCTGCCAATGGCAAGCACTACAAAAATAATGACTTTGTTGGTGGCTTTAGAAAAAGGTAATTTAAATGATATTGTAACTGTCAGCAAAAGGGCTGCAAGCGTTGGAGGTTCATCTATTTGGCTTTCGCCAGGAGAAAAAATTGATATAGAAAGCTTACTTTATGGACTTATGTTAAACTCAGGGAACGATGCCGCCACAGCTATTGCGGAACATATAGGTGGTAGTGTAGAAAGTTTTGTCGAAATTATGAACCAAAAAGCAAAAGAAATAGGGGCATATAACACCCATTTTGTAACACCTTCTGGTTTAGACATTGGCATTGATGACCATTATACTACTGCTTATGATTTAGCTTTAATAACAAGGTATGCTTTTAGATATCCTAAATTTGCAGAGATTGTATCAACAAAAGAAAAGACAATTCCTTGGGAAGGGAAAGAATGGGATAGATATTTGAGGAATAAAAATAAGCTCTTATGGATATACGAAGGAGCAGATGGAGTAAAAACTGGATTTACTAATAAAGCAGGTAGGTGTCTTGTATCTTCTGCTACAAGAGAGGGAAGGAGATTTATTGCAGTTGTTTTAAATAGTCCTCCTATGTGGGAAGATTCCATGAAAATATTAGATTATGCTTTTTCAAAGTACAAACCCTATAAAGTTTTAGAAAAAGGGGAGTTAATTAAGAAGGTAAAAGTAGAAGGTGGGAAAGAAAATACTGTATCAGTTGTAAGTGAGAAAGCATGTGTTATTCCAGCATTAGAAGAGGAGAAGCAGAATGTGAATTTAGAATTTTATCTTCCCAAAAGTGTCAAAGCTCCTGTTGAAAAAGGCGAAAAAATAGGTTATGTGACAGTAAAGATAGGAGAAGAAAAAGTTTGTGATGTCAATTGTGTAGCCTTAAAGAAAGTAGAACAAGAAGATTTTGGTTACAATTTTCAAAAGATAATAAAAAATTGGTTAAAGGTGCTGAATCCCTCTTGAATATGACTCAAGAGGGTTATTTGTTTTGTAATAGTTTTTAAGTTTGAAGAATATTTTATTAGTGTGAAATTGGAGGTGAGATAAATTGGCAAATAGATTAGAATGCATTGACGCTGGTACTGATTATTGTCCTTGCTATTTGGCTGAATTAAATGAGTGCATAGTATGTTCACAACTTCAGGGGAAAAATTTTTGCGATTGTAATTGGCGAGGAGTTTGTATCTTTCAGGAATTTGTTTGGGCAGGATACAAGGCTAAAGCTACCCGCAGCACAATTTTTTCTAAAGTGTTAAAAAGGGAAGAAATTAACGAAGAAGTTATAATTTTGACTCTTAAAGTACCAAATAAGATGGCACGAGATTTGAATGAACCAGGTTCTTTTGTTTTTTTAAGAGGAATTTCAAGCCCACCTTTTTTTGATACTCCTATGTCAGTAATGTATGCAGACGAGCTTGAAGGAATAATCAAGATAGCTATACAAGTAAGTGGTCCAAAAACAAAATTGATTCAAAAAGCTGAGGAAGGAGAAGAGGTTTATTTAAGAGGGCCTTATTGGAATGGGCTTTTAGGTCATAGGTATATTAAAGGAATTCACAATTCTAAGGCTTTAGTTGTTTTGAGAGGAATTGCACAAGCTCCGGGGGTAATTGTTATTTCAAAACTAATAAACAACAAAAACAAAGTTATTGCTATCGTAGACAAAGGAAAAGTAGGAGTAAATTTTATAAATGACTATTTGAAAGAGTTTAATATAATGATAATTGAAACAGACCTTTTAAGCGAAGAAGGAGAAAGAATTTTAAAGGAGTTAATTAAAGATAAAGAAATAACGGTTGTATATAGTGGAGGCTCTGATGAACAGCATGTAAATATTTTAAATTATTTGGACTTATATAATCAAGAAGCCTATTTAGCGGTTTCAAACAATAATACTATATGCTGTGGTGAAGGGATATGTGGTAGTTGTGAAGTTCAGATAGGATACCAAAAAGTAAGAACCTGTAAGGTTCAAGTGGATATTAGAAAAGCTTTGGAAAGGAAGATGTTACATGGTTAAAGTTGTTGTAATAGGTGGAGGTTGGGCTGGTTGTGCAGCTGCTTTAACGGCTCGAAAAGCAGGGGCGGAAGTAGTGCTTTTAGAAAAGACTGATATGCTTTTGGGATGCGGACTTGTAGGAGGTATAATGAGAAATAACGGGAGATATACTGCTGCAGAAGAACTTATATATTTGGGTGGAAATGAACTTATTGAAATAACAGATAAGGCAGCAAGACATGTAAATATCAACTTTCCTGGCCATGCTCATGCAAATCTGTATGATGTGACAATGGTAGAACCAATGATTAGAAAAATGTTACTTGAAAAAGGGGTTACTATTAAGCTGATGACAAGAGCTACAGATGTTGTGATGGAAAGCAAAAAAAGAATAAAAGGAATAGTTTTAGCAGATGATACTATAGAGTATGGAGATGTTTTTATAGAAACTACTGGTTCTACAGGACCTATGGGCAATTGCCTAAGATATGGAAACGGATGTGCTATGTGTATTTTAAGGTGCCCTTCTTTTGGTCCTCGAATTAGCATAAGTTATAGGGCAGGGGTAGAAGACCTTTTAGGAATGAGGGCAGATGAAGTTTATGGTGCTTTTAGTGGTTCATGTAAATTAAATAAAGAATCTTTAAGCAAAGAGATAAGAGAAAAGTTGGAAAGAGATGGAGTAGTAGTATTGCCTGTGCCTAAAGAAGATATTAACATGGAAAAATTGAATTTGAAGGTGTGTCAACAATATGCATTGCCAGAATACGCAGAAAATGTTATACTATTAGATACTGGTTATGTAAAGCTCATGACTCCTTTTTATCCATTAGAAAAACTTAGAAAAATTCCTGGCTTAGAAAGAGCACGTTATGATGACCCCTATTCTGGAGGAAAAGCTAATTCTGTAAGATATTTGTCAATGGCACCGCGAGATAATACAATGAAAGTTATAGGTTTAGAGAATTTATTATGTGCAGGGGAGAAGTCTGGCTTGTTTACTGGGCATACTGAGGCAATGGTGACAGGATGTCTTGCTGGACATAACAGCGTAAGATTAGCTCTTGGCATGCCTCTTTTGGAGTTACCAAGGAATTTAGCTTCTGGTGATTTGATAGCATATGCTAATGAAAGCATAAAGACGAAAGAAGGCTTGAAAAAGAGGTATACTTTTGCAGGGGCAGAATATTTTGAGAGGATGAAACAATTAGGCCTTTATACTACTGATACCAACTTGATAAAAGAAAGGATCATGAGAAATAATTTATTAAAAATTTATGACGAAAAACTTGTATAAACGAAAAAATGGGTGAACACAAATGGAAAGGTTGCAAAAATACTTAGCAGAATGTGGAATAGCCTCACGAAGAAAGTGCGAAGAGTATATTTTACAAGGCCGTGTAAAAGTAAATGGAAAAGTAGTAAAAGAGTTGGGAGTAAAAATCAATCCTGATGTTGACATAATTGAATTTGATGATAAAATTGTGAGAAGAGAAAAGAAAAAAGTTTATATTATGTTAAATAAGCCAACAGGATATATTACTTCCGTAAAAGACCAGTTTGGCAGGCCTACAGTGATGGACTTAGTTAAAGTTAAGGAAAGAATATATCCTGTTGGCCGCTTAGATTATGATACATCAGGGCTTCTGTTACTCACAAATGATGGGGAGATAGCCAATATCTTAATGCATCCTCGACATGAAATTGTGAAGACGTATATTGCAAAAATCAAAGGAATTCCAACACAAGAAGAGTTGGAAAGGTTTAGAAATGGACTTTTGATAGGAGATTATTTGACTTCGAAAGCAGAAATAGAGATTTTAGCAGTTAAAAATGGAACAAGTGTTGTAGAAATAAAAATTCATGAAGGGAAAAATAGACAAGTTAGAAGAATGTGTGAGGCTATTGGACATCCTGTTATTTCTCTTACAAGAACTAAAATTGGTGAGTTATCTTTAGAAGGGTTAAAACCAGGAGAGTGGAGGTATTTGACACAAAAGGAAATAGATTATTTAAAAAGCTTGAGGTGAAGTATGTTTTCAGTTAACTTTGCTAAAGCAGAGGATTTCGAAATTATTAAAAAAATTGCTAATGAGTGTAATTTGAAGGGAACTTTAAATTTTTTAGAAGAGATTTTCATGATTGCAAGAGAAGACAAGCCTTTTGGCTTTATTTCTATGAAAGTAGAAAATAATAATGCTATAATAACTAATTTGGCAATTTTGCCTTCCTACAGGGATAGGGGGTTTGAAAATTTAATGGTAAGAGTAGTACTTAATCATGCCCTAGATATGGGGTTAGAAAATGCTTGTGTCAATATACCTTTTTATAAAGATTTTTTTTGTAAATTAGGTTTTAAAGAAAAAGGCGATTTTCAGATAGTTAAATTAAAAGAGTTTTTTGGAGAGTGAGATATTTTTTTAAATATATTATTAAAAATCTTGGAGGTGTTTTCAATGGAATTATGGTTTACAGAAAATCAGGATGAAAATTTGAGATTTTCTTTGAAAGTTAAAGAAACATTGGTGGTAGAAAAAACTCCTTATCAACATTTAGCAATACTCGATACATATCAATTTGGAAGAGTATTAACTTTAGATGGTATACTTCAAACCACTGAAAAAGATGAATTTGTATATCATGAGATGATAGTACATGTACCCCTCTTTACTCATAAAAATCCAAAAAGCGTGTTAATTGTTGGAGGCGGAGATGGAGGCTCAGTAAGAGAGGTCTTAAAGCACCCTTCTGTAGAAAGAGTAGTTTTGGCAGAAATTGACGAGGCAGTAGTGAGAAATTCTAAAAAATATCTTCCTACAATAAGCCAGGCATTAGATGACCCAAGAGTAGAAATAATGATTGGAGATGGAATTAAATATGTTAATGAACACAAAAATGAATTTGATGTGGTAATAGTGGATTCTACTGACCCAATTGGGCCAGCTGTAGGGCTTTTTACTTCTGATTTTTATAAAGCCGTATATGAATGCTTGAAAGAAGATGGTATTATTGTGGCTCAGACAGAATCACCTTTTATTTATGGAAAATTGATAAACAAACTCAGCAAAATGTTCAAAGAAATATATCCTATTACAAAAGCATATATAGCAACAATACCGACTTATCCAGGAAGTTTGTGGACTTTTACCATGGGTTCAAAAAAATATGACCCTGAAGAAGTGGACATAAATTCTATTCCAAGAATAGATACTAAATACTATACACCTGAAATTCACAAAGCGGCCTTTGTATTGCCTAAATTTGTGAAGGATATTTTTGATGAGGTGTAATATGATAGAAGGAAAATATTTTGTTGATCCGGGAAAGTTTTTAGGGGCTACTGAAGATTATGAAAAGGCAGAGGTAGTTATAGTAGGTTTGCCTATGGATTACACAGTGAGTTTCAAAGCAGGAAGCCGCTTTGGACCTGCTGCCATAAGGCAAGCCTCTTATGGTTTAGAATATTATAGTGTGTATTTAGATAGGAGGCTGGAAGATAAGAAATTTTATGATTTAGGAGATTTAGTACTTCCTTATGGGAATGTGGAAAAGAGTTTAGATTTAATCTCAAAAGCTACAGAAGACATTTTGAAAAGTGGAAAAAAAGGATTGTTCTTGGGTGGAGAACATTTAGTGACTTATGGAATTTTAAAAGAGTACTTAAAAAAATATGAGGATAACCTTGTAATCCTTCATTTTGATGCCCATACTGATTTAAGAGAAGAATTTTTTGGTGAAGTATATTCTCACGCTACAGTGATGAGAAAAGTATGGGATATTGCTAAGGGTATTAAAATGTATAATTTTGGGATAAGGTCAGGTGAAAAAGAAGAATTTGAGTTTGCAGAAAAAAATACCCATATGTTTTTGTACGAAGTAGTTGAACCTTTGAAAGGTGTAATTGATGATATAAAAGATTATCCAATTTATATTAGCTGGGATATAGATGTTGTAGACCCTGCTTTTGCACCAGGCACTGGTACACCAGAACCAGGGGGAATAACCACAAAAGAGGCATTAGAGGCTATTCATATTTTAAAAGATTTAAATGTAGTTGGGATGGATTTGGTGGAAGTCTCGCCTTCTCACGATATAGCTGGTATAACCTCTATTTTAGCAGCTAAACTTATAAGGGAATCTATCCTTTCCTTCTTCTAAAATTTTGAGCCTTTTGGCTCTTTTTTTATTTTGTTTCTTTTGAAAAAATAGTATAATATATTATGAGGAGGTATTAATATGAGCAATAAAATTAAAATTACAGAAACTGTATTAAGAGATGCCCATCAGTCACTCTTGGCTACTCGAATGTCGACGGAAGAAATGCTCCCAATTGCAGAAAAATTGGATGCAGTAGGATATTATTCTATTGAAGCGTGGGGAGGAGCTACCTTTGATGCTTGTATGAGATTTCTTGACGAAGACCCTTGGGAAAGATTAAGAAGATTAAAGAAAAGGATAAAAAATACGCCTCTTCAAATGCTTTTGAGAGGACAAAATCTATTAGGATATAGGCATTATCCTGATGATATAGTAGAAAGATTTATTGAGAAGGCTGTTTACAATGGAATAGATATAATAAGAATTTTTGATGCTTTAAATGATGTACGAAATCTTGAAGTTGCTATAAAAGCTACTAAAAAGGCGGGAGCTCACGCTCAAGGTACCCTTGTTTATACTATAAGTCCTGTTCACAACATTGACCATTATATTAAAGTAGCAAAAGAGCTGACAGAATTAGGAGTAGATTCCATATGCATAAAGGATATGTCAGGAATATTAACTCCTTATGTTGCTTATGAGTTAGTAAAAAGCCTTAAAGATACAGTAAATGTTCCTATACAGTTGCACAGCCATTATACGAGTGGAATGGCGGCAATGACTTATCTTAAAGCAATAGAGGCTGGAGTAGATATAATAGACACTGCTATTTCACCTTTGGCATTAGGAACTTCTCAACCTGCTACAGAAACAATGGTGGCAGCTTTAAAAGGCACTCAATATGACACTGGTTTGGATATGGAGTTATTATCAGAGATTGCTTCATACTTTAAAGAAGTAAAACAAAATCACAATAAAGAAATAGATTTATCTATGGTTATGGGTGTAGATACAGATGTATTAATTTATCAAGTTCCAGGAGGAATGCTATCAAATTTGATTTCCCAATTGAAACAACAAAATGCTTTAGATAAGTACCCGGAGGTTTTAAAAGAAATTCCTAAAGTTAGAGAAGAATTAGGATACCCACCTCTTGTTACTCCTATGAGTCAGATGGTAGGGACTCAAGCCGTCTTGAATGTAATAACTGGAGAAAGGTATAAAATGGTACCAAAAGAAGTAAAAGATTATGTGAAAGGACTGTATGGTAGACCACCAGCGCCAATTTCAGAAGAAATAAAGAAGAAAATAATAGGAGATGAAGAGGTAATAGATGTTAGACCAGCAGATCTTTTAAAACCGCAATTTGAAGCGATTAAAGAAGAGATTAAAGAGTATTATGAACAAGAAGAAGATGTTTTATCTTATGCTCTTTTCCCACAAGTAGCAAAGAAATTTTTTGAATACAGAAGAGCAAAAAAATATCAAATAGATGCAACTCTTCTTAATATGGAATATATGACATATCCAGTCTGACAGGGAAATAATCTTCCCTGTTTTTTATATTTAAAAATCCCTCCTGTAACATATATTTTTATCCTTCATAACATGTAGTAGAAAGTTTAAGTTTAAAAGGAGGGAAATAAGATGACAATAGATGGATCTTATTACAATCCCAACTATCCTAAGTATCCTTACCATCATCCCTATTATCCACATCATCCTCATCCGGGACATTGTAAGACTTTTTATACAGTGCAGCCAGGAGATACTATGTGGTCTATAGCGAATATGTTTGGAATAAGTCTTGACTGCTTAATAAGAGCTAATCCTCAGATATCGGATCCTAATTTGATATATCCAGGGCAACAAATTTGCATACCTTTCTATTGTCCACCAGTATCTCCAGAAACCTGCAAAACAATATACACAGTAAAACCGGGAGACAGTATGTGGTCTATAGCTAATATGTTTGGCGTAAGTCTTGATGCATTGATAAGAGCAAATCCACAAATACCAGATCCCAATTTGATATACCCAGGACAACAAATATGTATACCTTCTGCCTAAATATTTAATTGTTAAGGCACCTTTTAAGGTGCCTTAACAATTAATGTGAAGATATATAGTATTAGGATAATTGCTTGTATATTTTATAACTTTTACAGTCCCTGGTTGAATATTTTTTCCACATTTTAAGCATAGGTAATTTTTGTTTTCTTGCAAATAAGTGTAGCTTATTTCTACCTCTAATTTTCCATATTTTTTCCAGCTATTCCACCCAGTTTTGCACAATTTGGCTCTGTTTTCATAATCGGCATATACCCATCTTAGCAATCGATGAAAATGAAAAGGATATTTTGTGTATCTTAAAAACTTTTCTGGCAATCCTAAAGATAAAGCGTAATTTTCAAAAGAATTTTCTATTATATCCTGAAGAGGATTTAATATTTGGGTACTTTCCCAATTATACTCTTCTTGTTCTAACCATTTTCTAAAAGTATCAAACATGTAACCTCTACAAACTTGTATTTTTTCAGTTTTGCTTACTTTAAGCTTTTCTAAAAGTTTTTTCCCGATTTCACAGGCTTTTTTTAAATACAATTTATTTTTAAAGTTTTCTTCGTTATAATATTCTATGGGAATTATATCACAGAAAAATTCTCCGGTTTCTACTCTCATAGCCCCAATACACGTTCCACCTACTAAACTTCCACTTCCCGCGTCGTCTATTTGTATCACTGTATCACTCCTTGCCTATATATAAATTTTGTAATAAAATCAAAGTAATTATACGTTATTAATTAGAGTATTTCGGTAATATGTCAAGAGGGTGATAAAAAAAATTCAAAAAAAAATTTAATAAAATAACCTAAAAAAGGGCATAGCAAAGCTAACCATCACGCAATAAGCTGATGGAAATTAATGTAAAAT